>Ga0209164_1000109_pt1 | contig 265445 bp, 274 predicted proteins | sample MTBNYHSulfiMetaG_FD_187458 | JGI IMG/M metagenome (GOLD analysis project Ga0209164, IMG submission 187458) | Enrichment culture microbial communities from rom New York Harbor, USA that are MTBE-degrading - MTBE-NYH (New York Harbor Sulfidogenic)... | ecosystem: Environmental > Aquatic > Marine...
ACTTTATAAAACGGAGGTGATTCGTCATCGGGGGCCTTGGCGGACAATCGATATGGTGGAATATGCCACGCTGGAATGGGTCGATTGGTTCAACAACCGCCGGTTGCTGGAGCCCATCGGCGATATCCCGCCGGCGGAACGGGAAATCGAGTATTATAGTCAGATAAAGGAGTCGACCGTTGCGGTCTGACTCAAACAAATCGGTCTCCGGAATATCCGGGGGGATTCACATCTAAAAACATATATGACCGGAAGCGCTCCATCTCCTTCCGGTCACTCTATTTTGAAACCATCACTTGATTGTGACATTTTGTGATCAGATTAATGTGAAACGTTACACCGGGAGGGCCGCCCGTTTTTCGGCATTTCACTGTTATTCCTCCAATCGGGAGGGACAATTCCACCGACCCTTGTCGATGGCTTGGAGATCAGCGAAGACCTCACAGAAGGCATTGTAAGATAAGTGATGGCGCCAAGAGAATGGCGAAGGTTGAGGGTCTAACACTTATAAGGCCCCGCACTGTCAAGAGAAAAAACGAACCTAATCGGAAATAAAAAAAAATTCTATTTCCTTGTTTTTTAAAAGATTGTCCGATAGTTCCGACTTGGTTTCCAAATAATGGTATCAGAACAAAGTCTGCACCAAATACTTATCGATGCTCAATAGCCGGGTGAGCGCGGAACACAGCGTATCTTTCGTTCTGCCGATGACAGTGGAGAGACCATTTGGTTTTTTTCTCCACGGCACGAAGATTAAGTCCATCATCCTCCCTCCTCCCTCTTCCTTCGGTTCGGAGTAATAAGACCGCTTGACATGGGTTAGCAATATTGCTAACATATCAATCATGAAATATACCATCGAGTACTTCCACGCCCGTGTTAAAGACGAGATCGAAAGCTGGCCCGATGGCATATTGGCCGATTATGCGCGGTTGGTGGAACTCTTGATGGAGTTCGGACCAAACCTGCGGATGCCGCATTCCCGCGCCTTGGGCGACGGGCTGTTTGAGTTGCGGCCCCGTGGACGTGAAGGCATCGGACGCGCTTTCTACTGTTATATTGACGGTCAACGAATAGTGATACTGCATGCGTTTGTGAAGAAAACTCAGGAAACCCCGGCGAAGGAATTGCGTCTTGCCGGGAAAAGAATGAAGGAGGTTAGAAATGGCTGATATAAAATTCAAACCCGTTTCCCATGATCATGAGGCTTTTCTTAAAAAAGCCTCGAAACGAAAAGGGTTCAAGAAAGTATACGAGGAACTGGAAGAAGAATACCGTCTTACACGCGAAATGCTTGCTGCTCGTTCAAAATTCGGACTCACTCAGGAAACCGTTGCAGAACGGATGGGGACGACAAAAAGTGCGGTGTCACGCCTTGAAGCTGCGGGTAAGCATGCGCCCTCTTTGACTACCCTCAAGAAGTACGCCCGCGCGGTCGGCTGTCGCTTGGAGATCAAGCTCGTTCCCACCACTCGCTTAACCAAGCGCTCAACGCGGGCCGCCAAGAAGCAGGCGGCCGGTTAGCGCCGCAGCTGGCCGTATAGAAAAATAAACGATACTACTGATAATATAACTGCATGAATCCACACGAAATCCTCCGACATCTACCCAATCTCAGCGCGAAAGCAGTTGCCCATTACTGGCAAACACGGGCTACACAGCGAAAGAAACAGGAGCAGGCTGGAAAGGCTGACCAGGGGTTGAGAAGCGCGGTGACGGGTGGCGCACAGATGAATGGCTTTATTGACCTGTTCACTGAGCTTGTTACCCAGAGCGGCATATCCGAGCGATATGTATTCCGAAAGAAAGCCATCGAACTGCCGGGTTTTTTCCGACCCACAAAAGAATGGGACCTCCTTGTTGTCAGGGAGCGGACATTAATAGCTGCCATTGAAGCCAAATCTCAAGTTGGACCTTCTTTCGGCAACAATTTCAATAACAGGACAGAAGAGGCAATGGGAAGCGCCCTCGATCTGTGGACAGCTTATCGTGAACATGCCTATCTTGACAGTCCTCAACCCTTTCTTGGATATTTTTTCATGCTGGAAGATTGTGCAGCGTCAAATCGACCGGTCAGCGTTCAGGAACCTCATTTCAAGGTATTCCCTGAGTTTCGTGGTGCTTCATATATGCGTCGCTATGAATTATTCTGCCGGAAACTTGTTTTAGAGCGTCATTATACTGCTTCTGCATTTATAACTTCATCCGGTTACGAAGGCATTCAGGGCATATTCAAAACACCTGCGGATGATCTGTCGATTGAACGTTTTGCAAAGATACTCGTCGCTCATGTGACGACTTTTGTGTGAATCAATGCAGTCCACATTCCATAGACTAATCAATGCTGATGCAAGAAACCTATCATTCCTTGAAGATGAATCAGTTCATCTTGTTGTTACATCGCCTCCTTACTGGAATCTGAAACGTTATAACGAGAACCCGCATCAGCTCGGCCATGTTCAAGACTACGACGAATTTCTTGCCGAGCTGGAAAAGGTCTGGAGACAAATGTTTCGCATTCTTGTCCCTGGGGGGCGGCTTGTTTGCGTTGTTGGGGATGTCTGCGTTGCCCGGCGCAACTTCGGACGTCATCTGGTATTTCCGCTTCACGCCGACATCTGCGTTATGTGCAGACGCATTGGTTTTGACAATCTCAATCCGATTATCTGGCACAAAATAGCCAATGCGTCATATGAAGTTCCAAATGGATCAAAGTTTCTCGGGAAACCCTATGAACCTAACGCTATTATCAAGAACGATATGGAGTTTATTCTTATGCAGAGAAAACCAGGTGGTTATAGAAAACCAACAAACGCGCAGCGCGAGGCGAGCAGATTAACAAAAGATGAATTTGACCGCTGGTTTCAGCAGATATGGAACATCACGGGCGCATCAACCAAGCACCACCCGGCGCCATTCCCCGTGGAGCTTGCCAAACGTCTGGTGCGGATGTTCTCTTTTGTAGGGGATATTGTGCTCGATCCTTTTTGCGGGTCGGGTACGACAATGGTTGCAGCACTGCGAACGGGACGCAACAGTATCGGGATTGAAATCGACCCTGAATATTGCCGGATGGCGGCCCGCTATCTGAAAGCTGAAACATCCGGCCTTTTCTCGGATGCAAAGCTTCACTTTGAAAGAGGCGTTGCAGAACAGGCGTGCTTTGTCAGTGAAGATCAGGCACTCTATGGAATCAGACCGGCCAAAAAGAAATTGGAATAGGACCAAGCGGGTCAACCTGACCGTCGGGCGCTGCGTTGCGATAGTCGCTGCGAGTCCAGTGGCGGCGGCAGGTTACCCTTTGCGTTCGGCTGGCATGGATAAAGGAGGTATATACGCATGGACATGTGGAAGTTCTTTAACATCACGCATCGGGAGCACATTCTCTGCAATCCGATGGGTCTGGAGAAACTTGAACAGCTTATCACACTTCTGCCTCTGAAACCTGGGGCACGCGTGCTTGATATCGCCACTGGAAAGGGCGAGTTTCTCATCAGGCTTGCAGAGCGGTACCGACAAATGACAGGGACAGGAGTTGATTTCTCTCCCTACTACATTGCTGATGTCCACAAGAAGCATCAAGAACGTGTTCCGGATGCCCAACTCCATTTCCTGAAGATGGACGGGGCCAAGTATGTCCCGGAGACCTTAGAGAGCTTTGATCTGGCAGCTTGCATCGGTGCGAGTTGGATTTATGGCGGGCATCGAGGGACGTTGAACGCGCTGCAGAAGATGGCAGCCCCGGAAAGTTGGATCGTTGTGGGAGAGCCGTACTGGCGGCAGGAACCGGAAAGAGAGTATTTAGAAGCGATCGGAGTGGCACGGAACGACTTAGGGACACATTATCAGAATGTGGAAGTCGGGCGAGAGCACGGATTGGAGGCGGTCTACACACTCGTAAGCAGCCAGGATGACTGGGATAGATATGAAGGGTTACAGTGGTATGCTGCGGAAACCTGGGCGAGTGATCATCGGGATGATCCGGATGTGGAGACCGTGCTGAAGCGAGTGCGTGAGAGTAAGACAGCGTATCTGAGGTGGGGACGGGAAACGCTGGGGTGGGCGATTTATGTTTTCAAGAAAGGGGGGTATAGCACATTTCCAGTTGGCTAACGCGCCTTACTTTGGTTCCGTATAAACTATGCCGGTTATTTCGGCGGGCGGGCTCTCTTTTGAAGGGCCTGAAGCGGTCACCCTGTAGTTCCTTGTCGTGGAGGCCTTTTCCTTATCGGCAAATGACGGCGTCAGGGTTTCTCCTATCAGCCTGAACCCTTCCATGCCCCTTTCCCTGTAAACCTTGTAGCCGCTTACCCACTCTTCGGGGGCTTCCTTCCAGATCAGATGGACGCTCTGCTCAGTCGGAACCGCCTGCAAATTTTCAGGAGGGGAGGGCACGAATTCAGCGGGGTCGACTTTTATATCTGCTGACGGAGCGCCTTCGTCCCGGCTCTCGCCTCCCATCAAACTTCTTACTGTATAGTAGGCTGGCTTAGATGTATTGAGACGGTCTTTGACAGAGGTTTCCATCAGGGGTTCCTTCGTCAGAGGAGAAAGTGAGTATTCCCCCGGCTTTTCACTTTTATAGACATTATAAAGAATCCCGGCGCCTGCGCTATCCCACGTCAGCGTCAGAGAATCGGCGCCGACTTTAAAAGAAAGGTTTTCCGGCGGCGCCGGCGGAGTCCGGGGTTTTATGACGACAACATTCGAGTCATTGCTGAAAATACCTTTCAGATTCTGCGAGATTATTTTATACCGATATTCGGACCCGGCTGAAAAGTCGGCATCGACGTATGAGCGTATATGCTTTTCGAGAAAGGCGATCTTCTGAAAGTCTCCTCCCGGGGATTTCAGAAGATAAAATCCCTTTATAGAAGCCTCCTTGCCCTTTGGAAATGCCCATGTGAGAATGGTCTCCGATTCCCTGTGGACGGCCATAAGTGACGAGGGTGCGACGGGTTTTTCGTATGATTTAAGCGTAGGGTCACCCTTCTTGCCGCAGGCGGGGAAAAGGCAGCAAACAGCGAACAGTAAACAGCAAACAGTCAGCGTTTTACCTGTCACCTGTCACCTTCCTCAACCTCTTAATCTGTTTCCTTACCTCGGCAATAGATGTGCTGCCGGAGGATTTTTTATTTTTTATGGACTCTGCCGGCTGCAGAAAGGAAAATACATCTCCTGTAAATAGAGGGGAAAACGCTTTCATTTCTTCAAGAGCAAGATCCGCAAGCTTCTTTTTCTCTGTGATGCAGTGGAGGACGAGCCTGCCGGTAATTTCATGCGCCTTCCTGAAAGGCACGCCTTCTCTTACCAGATACTCGGCAATATCGGTGGCTGTTGAAAAGGCTTTACCGGCAGTGGCTTTCATCCTTTCGGTATTAAAGCCGACACCGGGCAGCATCTCATTTAAAACAACGAGGCAGGATTTGACGGTGTCGACTGTATCGAATACCGGAACCTTGTCTTCCTGCATGTCCCTGTTGTAAGAAAGCGGGAGGCCTTTCATGACGGTCAGAAGAGATACGAGATGACCATAGACCCTTCCTGCCTTTCCCCTGACCAGTTCCGCGACATCCGGGTTCTTTTTCTGCGGCATTATGCTCGATCCCGTCGTAAATGCGTCCGGAAGTTCGATAAATTTAAACTCTTCAGTTGACCACAATACCAACTCCTCTGCGAGTCTTGACAGATGCATGATGAGGATAGCGCAGTCTGAAAGGAATTCTATTGCGAAATCCCTGTCTGAGACGGCGTCGATGCTGTTACGGGATATGCCATGAAACCCGAGGAGTTTGGCGACATATACCCTGTCTATGGGAAGGGTAGTGCCGGCGAGGGCGCATGACCCCAGAGGGAGTTGGTTTATCCTTTTTAAAGTATCGCGGAGTCTTTCGGCGTCCCTCTGAAACATCTCGGCATATGCAAGAAGGTGGTGGGAAAGCAGCACAGGCTGCGCTCTCTGTAAATGTGTATACCCGGGCATCAAGGCGCTGATATGGCGGGAAGCGATGTCGAGAAGGGTCTTCTGGAATTTCCTGAGCAGCGATATGATTTCTTTTGCTTCCGCCCTGAGATAGAGCCTGAGGTCAAGAGAGACCTGATCGTTCCTTGACCGCGCCGTGTGCAGTTTCCCGCCTGCATCGCCGATCTTTTGAATAAGCGCTGCTTCGATATTCATATGTATATCTTCAAGATCGTCCCTGAGAACGAAACTCCCGTCCCTGAATTCGTCCGCTATCTTCCCAAGTCCTCTTATGATCTTTTCGGACTCTTTTTTTGTGATTATACCCTGTCTGCCGAGCATCCTGGCATGCGCAATACTCCCTTCGATATCGTATTTCCAGAGACGGCTGTCGAACGATATCGACTCGGTAAATGATTCTACAAACTTCGAGGTCTTCTGCTGAAATCTTCCCGCCCAGGGTTTTTTCATACCTTCTCCTCCTTCATGCCGCACCAGGTGATATTCCCTGCGATGAAGTGAACTCTATAATAATTGCCTGCTGAAAGCCTGTCAAGGGATTATGCAGGCCGCATCCAGGGTTTGAGAAGAGAGGGGCGGACATAACCCCTTCTTCAACGCCCTCCGATGTAGCCGGAGAAACAATGCGTTTGGGCTCGGACAAAAAGATCATGGAATTCATCCGGCTTTATGAAGAGCACCGGTTCCGCGGCAGGGAATTGGACGGAAAGGCAAGGATGAAGTGTGAGCGTCTGGGCCACGATATCAAAAAAAAGTTAAAGGGCAGACACCGCTCAGATACTGTCTTTTTCCCATCCGTATTCGCCGACTAATGGCACAAAGACGCACGGCGTGTGGTATTCCTCGATGACCTTATCTCTCGTCTTTTTAACCCTTATAAGCTGCTGCGAGAAGCGGTCTCCTACAGGCGCAACAAGTATTCCCTGATCGGCAAGCTGCTGCAATAAAGGCTCCGGCACTTTCGGAGTTCCCGCGGTTACGATGATCCTGTCGAAAGGCGATTCCCCGGGCCATCCCAGTGTGCCGTTAGAAACCCTGATATGGACATTTTCGTAATGCAAGGAACGGAAACGGTCTTCTGCCGGTCCTGCAAGAGCGGCTATTCGTTCTATGGTGTACACTTCTTTAGACAGCTCTGCAATGATCGCTGTCTGATAGCCGGTTCCGGTGCCGATTTCAAGTACCTTTTCGTCACCTTTGAGTCCGAGCAACTCAGTCATGGCCGCGACCATATACGGCTGGGAAATCGTCTGGCCTTCGCCGATCGAAAGAGCCGTATCATCGTATGCCCTGTGCAGCATGGAATCCCCGACGAAGAGATGACGGGGGACTTTTCTCATTGCTTCGAGCACCCGCTCGTCCTTAATCCCCCTCACTATGAGCTGTGATTTGACCATGTATTCACGCAATGAATTGAAATCCGCAGCCGCCATGCTTAAAGCCTTTTTGCTACCTCCCTTGCAGCTATCACTCCTGAAACCGATGCCTGTATAAGCCCCCTGCTGACGCCTGCGCCGTCTCCGGCTGCAAAGAGATTTTCGATCTCGGTTTCGAGTGATTTCGTGAGTTTGGGGAGCATCGAGTAGAATTTTACTTCAACGCCGTAGAGCAGGGTATGCTCCGAATTCACACCCGGCGCAATCCTGTCGAGTGCTTCAAGCATCTCGAGGATATCGCACAGGTAACGGTAAGGAATGACAAAACTCAGATCGCCCGGAGTTGAATCACTAAGGGTGGGCTTCACTTCACCTTTTGTTATCCTCTCGCGGGTCGACCGTCTTCCGCTGTGCAGATCACCGAGGCGCTGGACTATCACGCCCTTTCCGAGGAGGTTGGCAAGGCCGGCAAGGTAGCTGCCGTACAGGATCGGCTCGTCAAAAGGCTCTGTGAAGAATGTGCTGACCAGCAGGGCGAAGTTCGTATTGGTCGATTTCCTGCCGGAATAGCTGTGGCCGTTTACCGTCCATATACCTTTCAGATACTCCTTGACAACCTCTCCATAAGGATTCACACAGAAGGTCCTTACCCTGTCGTTAAACTTCTCCGAATGGAACACTAATTTAGGTTCATAAATTATTTTTGTGACTGGTTCAAATATGTGTGCAGGTATTTCCACACGCACACCTACGTCGACGGGATTTTTCAGGAGCGTGAGTTGCAGGCGCTTTGCCTCTTTTTCGAGCCACCTCGATCCCTCGCGGCCCGGCGCAGCGATGACAAAACCGGAGTAGAGCTTTGTGCCGTCCCTGAGTCTGACACCCGCTGCGCGTTTTTTTACCGTAATAATTCTTTCTGCTTCTGCATTGAATCTGATTTCTATCTTCCCCGACAACGAGTCACGAATATTTTTCAGAACGATTTTGCACTTGTCGGTGCCTATGTGACGTATCTTTGACGGAACAAGATGAAGACGGTTTCCGGAAGCGAGGTCTGCCAGACGGGCAAACTCCTCCTCATCCCCGCCGTAGAGCTTTTCAGGCGCACCGGAACCGACGTAAATGCCATCGACATATGCAATAAAAGAATTCAGGGCACTTTCATCAACATACCGCAAAAGAGAGCCGCCGATTTCCGGACTCAAGGTCAATTTCCCGTCACTGTAAGCGCCGGCCCCTCCCCATCCGCTCAGAAGGGCGCACTCAGGGCAGGCTGCGCAGGATATTTCACGTATTGCCATTGGGCAGACCCTCTTGTCGATGTCTTTGCCTTTTTCGATCATAAGGATACGTGTATCCTCTTTCCGCCTGAGGAGTTCGATGGCAGCGAATATGCCGCCGGGACCTGCGCCGACGATTATGACGTCGTATTGTTTCATTTTAAACAGAAATCATGAATCTCTTCTTCAGGAACTTTAATGCATCATAATTTGTGAGGTCGAGATGAATAGGCGTTATAGAGACGTAATTGTCCTGAACAGCCTGAATATCAGTGTTCTCCCCGTGTTCCCAGTACGGTTTCCCTCCGCCGATCCAGTAGTGCTTTTCTCCACGGGGATCGAACGTCTCCTTTATTGAATCGTCATAGATCCGCTTTCCCTGCCTTGTCAGTTTGAACCCCATGATACTTTTTTCAGGCACGTCAGGGACATTGACGTTCAACAGGGTGTCATAGGGAAGGGAGTGCTCAAGTATGTATCCGCCGATCTCGAGTGCTATCTGCGCCGCGGTCACAAAGCTGCGGCTCGATAACGATTTCTTCTTCATGGACAATGACACGGCAAAAGACGGAATTCCCATTATCGTGCTTTCGATCGCCGCAGAGACCGTACCGGAGTAAGTAAGGTCATCTCCGAGATTAGCGCCCTTATTGATGCCGGATACCACGAAAACCGGCTTTTCGGGAAGAATTTTGTTGACGCCTATCGCAACGCAGTCCGTAGGCGTGCCGTTCAGACTAAAAACATTTTTCCTGAGTTTCTCGGCCCTGATAGGTCTGTGCATGGTCAGGGCATGGCTGACAGCGCTCCTTTCCCGGTCGGGTGCAACGATGAATGCATTGCCGAGCTTTTTCATTGCGTTGAAAAGGGATATCAAACCGGGAGAGTGAACCCCGTCGTCGTTCGTAACAAGGATAACTGGCATTAAGACTATTGTATCAAAAAGGGGGCGTTGTGTTAATCAGAATAATGAAGATGTTTTTCGTAGACGCATCCTTTCTTCCATCTGCCATCATTCCGGCGCGTCCGGAATCTTTCCGATCGTGAATCATAAAGCGTATCCAGCCCTAAATACCTTGATATACCAAATTGGGTACATCATTATATTATCCATGCCTTGCCAACTAAGGCATAGCTAACATTATTGTTTTAAAGGAGAATTGAATTTTTTTCAAGATTTACTGTGATATACTTTTGTCCGATAAAACCAATTTGGTATAGTAATTGTCAGGCTTTTAAAAGGTATAATTATGAATTCAATACTTCTTATTCAAGAGTTGTTTATAGTGCTATTTATTACGGGCTACACAAAACAAAATGGGCGAACTATTATAACGGATATCCTGAGAATTGGGCAGATAAGTTGGGAATGAAGCATTATTAATGCCTAATATGGGAAAGCATAATAATATGAAATCAAAACTTGCAATTGCTATTACCCTCTGGGGCTGGCTTCTCTTCGTGGTCTGGTTGTCCTATGATTATGCTGAATACCAGAACCGCTGGATCATTCATATTTTCAATCCGACATATAGTTATGAGGTTCACAGCTTTCACATCCTGATTTTTCTGGTGCCGTTCATTTACACATCACTGGGATATCTTGTTAACGAAAGAGAGAAGTTACTGCTGAAGATTAAGGAATCTGAAAAAATGTATCGTACACTCTCGCTGTATGACGAACTTACAGGCCTTTATAACCTGAGAGGGTTTTATATTTTGGCAGAACAACAATTAAAGAAAGCTCTTCGTTCAAAAAACAGGATGCTTCTTTTATTTGTCGATGTGGACAAACTGAAATGGATTAATGACAATTTCGGTCATCAGGAAGGGAATACATCATTAATTGATACGGCAATTATTCTTAAAAAGCAGATTCGCGAGTCGGACATATTAGCCCGTATCGGTGGGGATGAATTTGTGGCTCTTATTGATAAAACAGCTGATGATCTTCAGGAAATACTTGCTAAGCGTTTGGAAGAAAATATTCGTATTTATAATTCAAAAAGAACCCGCAATTTCAAGCTTTCCCTAAGCATCGGTTTTGCATACTATGACCCTGCAACTCCCTCTTCTATAGAAGAACTGCTCGATCATGCAGACAAAGTCATGTACGAGCGAAAAGAAAAAGAAGAATCTTGAATCAAGTTTATCTTGAAACCTGTTTCAAAAATTGAATATCTTTCCTGATTCTTTTCCCGGAGTCATTGTGTCAGAAATAACTTGCTCTTAATTTCCGATTTGTGCAAAATAGTACAGTTTTTAACACCTCCCCGTAGTAAGAAAAAGATGAAAAAACTTACCTATAAGAAGGCAGGTGTTGATATTGACGAAGGAGAGAGGTTCGTGAGACTTATCTCTCCTATGGTCAAAAAGACGTTCAGACCCGAGGTTCTCACCGGTATCGGCTCATTCAGCGCCCTTTTTAAAATCGATCTGGGAAAATACAAAAACCCTGTTCTCGTAAGCGGGACGGACGGCGTTGGCACGAAACTGAAAGTCGCTTTTATGCTCGACAGGCATGATACTGTGGGGATAGATCTCGTTGCCATGTGTGTGAACGACATCCTTACAAGTGGCGCAGAACCGTTATTCTTCCTCGATTATTTTGCAACCGGGAAGCTCAGGCCTGAAAAGGCTGCCGGGGTGATAAGGGGTATCGTGAAAGGCTGTAAGGAGGCCGGCTGTTCCCTTATCGGCGGTGAAACCGCAGAGATGCCGGGATTTTATTCGGGGAGCGAATATGACCTTTCCGGGTTTGCCGTGGGCATTGCGGATTATGGAAAAATCATTGACGGCTCGAAGATCAGGCAAGGCGATATCATTATCGGGGTCTCATCGAACGGACTTCACAGCAACGGCTACTCGCTTGTCAGAAAAGTTTTTTTTGACCGGAAGAAGATGGATATAAATACCTTTGTACCTGAAACAGGCTCTACACTCGGAGAAGAACTGCTGAAGCCCACAAGAATATACGTAAAGGCTTTCGCCGCCTTGAAAGACAAGATAAGGGTAAAAGGTATGGGTCATATCACAGGGGGAGGCATCCCCGGAAACCTGCCCAGGATATTGCCGAAAGGCATCAGTGCGCTTATCGAATCGGGTTCGTGGCCTGTTCCGGAGATATTCGGCATTATCGCTAAAGCGGGCAGGGTTCCGAATGACGATATGAAGAGAACATTTAATATGGGAATAGGGTATGTTATGGTAGTGTCCAAAACAAAGACCGGCGAGGCGTTAGTGTTATTGCGTAAATCGGGATACGATGCTTACATAATCGGTAAAATTGTGAAAGGAGGCAAAGGTGTTCGATATTCATAAAATAAAAAGGATATCCAGGAAGGCATTTACTCCTGTAACGATCATGTTTGTTCCCCACAGCAAGACCAGACCCATTAATTTCAGAGTTCCGTTTATCGGGATTTTCACTTCTCTTATATTGTGTTGCTTAGGTATTATTTATTTTTTTTCGATTGCGGTGGATACATTCGAATATTACGAGATGAAGGAAAAGGTGAACTATTACTCTCAGGAGTTCACAGAGCTGAATGCGACGATATCAGCCCTCAAAAAGGCTGAAAACGAGTTCAGAGGGCTTTTTTCCCTTGGGTCTAAAGAGAAAGTCCTTGAAAATGTAGATACGTCCGACAGCGGATCAATAGATCTGGAAAACTTAAAGCAACAGATTAGGATAACTATAGAAAGTGTAGGAGAAATAAGAGAATATTTAAAAATTGAAAGGGACGTCTACGTTGCCACTCCTAAGGGGTTTCCCGTCAGAGGCGATATTTCTTCTCCATATGGACACAGGGAGCACCCGAGGAGCGGCATGGAAAATTTTCATTCAGGCATCGACATTTCAACCTCACCTGGAAATCCTGTGAAAGCAACAGCTGACGGCATTGTGAGTTTTTCGGGTTGGAGCGGCGGCAGTGGAAACCTCGTGGTGCTGGAACACGGCCACGGCTTTTCGACATTCTACGCCCACAACAGGAAGCTCAACGTTAAGGTCGGGCAGAAGGTTAAAAGAGGCGATATAATCAGCTACGCAGGCTCTACGGGAAATTCAACCGGTCCCCATGTCCATTACGAGATATGGAAGGACGGGAAACCTGTTAACCCCAAGAATTATCTGAAAGGGAGGGCATAAATGTTTTCAAGGAATACGGAGAAGCTCGAATCGCTCATAGGCGCCAGTTCAAGCGTTAGCGGGAATATTAATACAAAGGGAACATTGAGGGTCGATGGACACATGGAAGGCAATGTGAATGCGGACTGGGTCATCGTCGGCGAAAAGGCGTCCATCAAGGGTGATATTACCGCAAGGGGCATTGTTGTCGGCGGCAAAATCGAGGGCAGCCTCAAAGCCAAAGAGATTGTTGAAATAAAATCCAAGGGTCAGGTGTATGGGGATATTCATACCGGCAAACTGACGGTTATCGAAGGCGGGCTCTTCGACGGGAGGTCCGCCATGACAAAAGAGGAATCAAAGATAGTCGAGTTCCAGTCGAAGAACGGGTAGTGGATGAATTTTTTCTGAGAGTTATATCATGAATAGCTTATAAAAAAATCTGCGACCTATTTCGGATTGATAATATTAATGGCCTATGATTAAAAACTTACCTGTTCAGTACAATTCAAGTCGTACGTTGCACTTCATAATAATTTCAATAACTCGCATCCATTTTAGCGTTTTTGACAATAAAGTTGTACACCAAAAAAGCCATTTTTAAGGTTCCTTGGCTGCGGAACATAAAATAAGGCCGTAACCGGAAGACCCCCTTAAAAGTAATTACTGTTCAGTGCATATAATATGTCCGCCTATTAGGCTAATGTCTTATGTCATTGCAATTGCCCATTTTTTATTTTACGGACTCTTCCGATTTCTTTTTTAATATTATCTGAGCATTTCTATCCTTATCATAATTGAGGTTGTATTTTCCTAAAGGCATAGAAGAAATTGTCATAATATTTGCCCTTTTGGCTATTGGAACATAGTCAGTTGCTGCAGTTTGGATAGCAGTAGCTATAACCTGCACAATCAGTCCGGCTAATCCCCCGGAACCGCCTGAACTCCCTGTCGTATCTACTACAATTGTCCCATCATAATTCCATAAATCCCTACCTGTTGTTGTAGATTTCAGTAAACAATCTACAGCAACGGCCATATTGCCGCCGATTACATAATAAGAGGTATCCCACTTCAGTATTTTAATGTACATTACTGCATCAGCCCCAAAAAATTGTTTGAACTTTTCTGGAGGTAGCCCTTCTAAGATGTCGGTATCATATAGCCCTTCATTTCTAAGAATATCTGTAGTGACTTCTATTGGATAAATATAATATCCTGCAAATGAAAGAGGTTCTGCTATCGTTGTCGCGTAATACTCTTTGGCATCCGCTGCTGTAGTCATATTAATTGGTGGCAATACCAATATCGACAATGGCCTTTCCTCATACATGTTAGGAAAAGCATCTTTTTTGCTTATATATTTTGGCCCACAGGCCGCTACTAAAATTAGCAGTAATGATAATAAAGCGATTAGTTGTATTTTTTTCATGGTTTTTCCTTTACACTGATATATTGCGATTTTAATCTTTGTATAAACACGGCAGATTCTGGATAAGTTTTCTCCTCTAAATCAAAGTATGATAAAGCTTCGTTGGATTTTCCTTCTTTCATTAAAATATATCCATACTCGCAATAGACACCTGGAGGAACGCGAAGACTTTTTTCATTAGAGTCTTCCATAATTTTAAGAAGAACTTTTTTATGTTTCATAAGATTTTCATCACAAGGCTCCTTTTTTAGTTTATAAAGTGAAGAAGAATAATTGCCCCAGCTGTACATAGGCTTTTGTGAAGCACACCCAGCGAAGAAAAATACCGACAAGAGGATAAGCGAAATTATAGAAATAATTTTCATGGTATTATTACCTCCATGGTAGTCTGATTATCCAAAAATAATATTCTATTTACTATAAGTTCACCATCTCGGTAAACTTTTATCGAATGATGTCCCGGAGAGACTTGGTATAATTTATTGACATTGCTGCTGTTTGTTTCTGAATCCGCCCCAGATTTTAGAACGAATTGTTTCATATCATCGATCTGAACTGATACATTCGTCCGATTGCCGGTAAATTTAATGAAGCTTTTTTCACCTTTTTGAATTATGCCTTCCTGATAACCACAGGCATGTAGAATCATAATTCCTAAAAAAAATAAAATGACCTTTTTCATCACACCCTCCCTGCTTATCTTTTATCTATATCTTGAATATAATAATCGGAAAAATTATTCTGCGGCAAATTACCACTTGAGACAGAACAAAGGGAAATCTCATTATTTGGATTATCACCTGCCAATGTATGAACAATTATCTTTCCAACTAATTCGCCAGGAAGTTCAATAATCATATTGGTTTGAGGATTCTTGACCTTCTGCCCCTTCTTGTAAACTCCGAAAGTATCGTCTTTTCTAATGCCTTGTGATTTGCCGCCGGATATAACGTAACTATTATCCTGATATGCCAATATGTAAGAACGCCATGGTTTATCCAAAAGACTTTCAATGATGTTATTCACCAGCTTCGATATTGCCGCTGAAATGGCTTTATCATTCAAACTGGAGTCATAAGCGGCTCGATCACCAACCCCCATAACAGTACCGGCTTCTGAAAATGCCTCGCCATCACCTTCTGCAGAATAAATTATTTGTCCTGTATAAACATCTACTAGTCTTATGTTTACTTTGGCATATGCCTGCTGCTTTTTTACCCGGCTAAAAATCCCCACATCGCTAACATCTTTTCTGCCAAACTCGGAAACCGATCCAATAATTAAATAATCAGATGATATATTCAAACTTGACAAATCACTTATATTGAGCTCCTTATTAATCTTTTCTATATCTGCCCTCTCAAGTAATAAGAATTTTTCAGTAGCAGCAAGCTTCGCAGAAAGAATATCCATTGCCTGTTTCCCAATGACGTCCTTATTTTCATCAATAAAAAAACTCTGCCCATACTTAGTTTCATTTGAAAACCTTGCTATTGCAACTTTCCTTTTAAGAAATCTGGATGGTGCCTCAGCGGATAGTACCTTACTGACCTGTGGTTTCTTTTCAAGCATTTCTACTTCACTCTTTTGAACTGTTGCACAAGATTGCAAGAAAATGAAGACTCCGATTAAAAAAGCAACCTGCCAAATCTTTTTCACTTTTAAAAACCTCCTTTCTTTAACTGCAATTCCAAAGAACTTGATCATATAAACACATAGGGTCATCTATGACCTGATTTTTTCGTATAAAATCGGTCATATTTCGTCTATGCGCTTTTAAATAGTTCAAATCTACTTATTTTAGTATCTTTTGTCAATCAAAACTTCAGTTGGTGCCAAACTTTAGTTGGAGTTTCCTGAGTTTTCAGTCAAACTGAACGCATAGTTGGAAATCATCGATAGTATCTGATTTTATTCCCTGCAAAGCAGTCTTGTCAGGATAGCGCAAATTGAAGATACCATCTGCAATGGCATAGTTGAAAAAACTGGGGATACCGAAGAACCTCTTTGATACCAAGGATATCCGCTCCACCAGCAACTTTAGTTTAATGCATTGCCCAATATACACGGCTGCAAAAAAAGATACCGCCAGGACAAGAACTAAATGTGTCATCTCCTTCCGGGTGTCCCCGGAACGATGACGGACTGACTGTCGGAGCGAAAGATATCGCGCATATCAGACATATCCATATATCGAAACTGTCTTTCTGAAAGAAAGACATTCAATAGAATCCTTCCGGTAGTAAAGTAATCTTGATAACAGGTAGCCAGGATTTCGGCCTGCAAATCGACCGGGCCCCCACACCTGATATGTATCTGGTCGGTAATTAACCCACCCCAATTTTCATATATTTGCCGGCAAATAATAAGGTTAAGCCTTTTCCAATTGCTGCTGTACATAAAACTTGAGGAACCCGGTAATATTTTTTATCTCTTCAGTCTGAGGCAGGGATGCTGCGATCCCTCCTATGTAATCTTTCTCTTTCAGCAATCGGAACGAAGGCCTGAAATTCAGATCAAATATCCAGGAGAGCTGGAGGAGTTTGAAATCATTGAGGGTCTTCAGATCGACAAGGCGTATGATCTTTTTGTCATAGATGTTTGGTAGAATTCTTTTCGTATATTCAGGGACATCAGGGAGTCCGAGACCAACCGCAGATGCCCTGTATTCGTCAGGCGTATTATAATAATCAAGGAATACCTGCCATATATCAAGCTTGTCAGCATCCCTGACCAACTGGGTGAAAAAAATTATTTCTTCGCTTTCATTTTTCGGTAGAGAAAAGGCATTATGGAATCTGACAGCTTTCAAAATAATTTCTCGCTCACGTGAAGCCAATTTCTCCGTTATTTTTTCCTCTTTCAATGTCTCCGCCCCGAGTGCTCCGTGGTTGACCGAGTCGCTGTCTCTGAAAGTCTTAAAACGGGCATACTGTGGAAATCGGCCGATGTCATGGAAAAGGGCGATCGTCAAGGCAAGCAATCTTTGCTCCTCACCGATCGAGAGTTCCCCGGTGATCATGTCCATGTTTCTGCATACATTAAATGTATGCTTTTCCTTAAGCAGATAGTTCCGCTGAGCCTCTCCATTGTCGGAATAGAAAGACCTGCAGTAGTCAGTAAACCAGTCCTGAAAAAAAATCAGATCATCGTAGTTCATGGATCTATATTTTAAAGTATTATTGGTCAGATTATCATGACTACCTTTTGATCTTGAGTACTCGCAGCATCTCTGAATCAGAAAAAAATCTCGTTGACACAGGTATATTTAAGGTATAATATTTATACATGGAATTTGAATTTGATCCAAAAAAGAGCGATATCAATAAGTCAAAGCATGGAATTGATTTCTACGAAGTTCAATCTCTCTGGGATGACCCTGATATGATAGAGATTCCTTTAAAAACAAGTGATGAACCAAGATTTTTAGTAATAGGCAAAATTTTAGATAAATATTGGTCCGGAATTATAACTTACAGGAACAGCAAGACAAGAATTATTTCAGTGCGTCGGTCGAGAAAAGAGGAGGTTGAAATATATGAAGGCTATCAAGGCTAAAGAAATTGACAAGAAATTTGATGAAGGCGAGGATATTTCCAAATATCTCGATTTGTCCAAAGCAAAAAGACCTGAGCAGGAACAGAAAAGGGTAAATGTAGATTTCCCTTTATGGATGATTCAGTTATTGGATAAAGAAGCAAGACGTTTGGGAGTACCCCGACAATCCATAATCAAAGTCTGGGTAGCAGAGCGTCTGGAAAAGGCATCTTGAATAGATCTGATGTTAACAAAACACTCGTGAGGATGTCTGATAACCACCGCGCAGTTTAGGCGTTCCTCCCTTCGCTTCAGGTGCACTGCTGAACTGCCCATTCATTTCTTTTCATAATCGCTATTTTTCTTTACTATCCATTTATCACGCCTTGTAGGCGAAGCATTCAACAACCTAGGATCAATTTCCAATGGCAAACGGGATCATTTTTCAGTGAGAATCTCCAAATTGCCCCTTAAGTTGTCCCTCCCGTTTCAATAATTTGTAATCTTCCGAATTGACACTTAGCTGGGTGGGTTGCTCCTGCGGTTATTCTTTAAAGATAGTCGAATAGCAATTAGAAAAAAGTTGCCTGATGGCATATATTATCTTTTCATCTAAACCACCCAGAGGCTGGCTGCTATTCTCTTATATCCTTTCTCCGAGGCGAGGATATCCAGGTGGACGGTGGTGATATCTTCCAAGTCCAGATCGGGTTCATATCCGAGTTTACGCGAGTCCACTGTTTTGATGTATCGACTGCAGTTGTCGCACAAGTCTACTCTGTAAGCCTCCTTGCCTTCTGCGTAGAGATAGTGGAGTTTTTCGTGTTCGCTGTTTTCGCAGAACGGGCATTTGAGGCGCTCGACAGGCCACTGGAAGCCGCAAAAGGAACAGAGTAAATAGCGTTTTCCTTCTCCCTTCAATTCGGATATCTGCGGCAGAGAACCGCAAATGGGGCAGTATCCTTTCAGCCAGTTTTTCTCGTCGACCCGGTCCTTTAATCTCTCGACATTTGCTGCAAGTGAAGGTTGAATGCTTGAGTGAACCAGGAATTTCAGGATCGTTTTATCGATATCGAACTCTTCAGCAATCTTATCCGCATATGACTGATCGAAATGCCTTTTCAGCAGTTCTTTCAGGTTCAGGGCATTGATCGCAACAGCCTCTTCTACGGCAAGAATGTTTGTCCGTATTTTTTCGTTTGCATTCTTCGCAATGTGGCATATCGATTCAAACAATCCGACAGAAGACGGGATATCCAGGACAAAAGTTCCCATGCCTATCAAGGGAAAGCCTTCTTTTGCCTCCAGTGTCCTCAATTTTTCAACGAAAGTGAGGTGATTTATGGATATGGAGGGGCTTACCGATGCCTGTTCCTTTCTTATCTTTTCATATAAATTGAGGACCTCTGCATATAAGGGGCGCTCTTTTCTCAGTTGGTCGATACGCTTTTTCGTGTCTTCGACTGAATATTTCATAAGCAATATCCTTCTCCCGTTCTAAAGAGTGTAACTACGTGACACTACTTGTATCAGTTTAAACGAAAGGCATGTTTCGAATATATCGAAACATGCCTTTCAAGAATCCTGCAAAAAAAATTATCCTGCCAACTGAGAAACGTTCTGAACAGGGTTTATAAACTTCCCTAATGCGGCGATTATCGTAGTGTCTGCAGATGCGAACTTATGGTACCTTGCGGGTTCATCGATCACAAGGAATATCGCCCGGTGAAAATCATAGTTCAGCAACTGGGCTTTGGGATACATTGCCTTGACATCCTTCAGTCTCTGCTGGGCCATTTCGAGCATCTTATCCCGGTCTCCGAAGTTCATCGTCCCTGTAGGACAGGTTTTGACGCATGCAGGCAGGAGCCCTTCCTTAATCCTGTCAAAGCACATTGTGCATTTTGCCATCCCCTGTGTTTTTTGATCCCAGCGGGGTATGTCCCACGGGCAGGACTCCCTTATCTGTTTGAATTCGTCCGCTTTCACTTTCACCTTCGGATCATAGAGGACAGCGCCCGTAGCCTCATCTCTCGTTATCGCTTTAACGCCTATAGATTCAGCCATCATTTTGCAGGGCGGCTGCACGCAATGGCGGCACTGGTCCGGGAAAAAATACCAGCGTGGCTTCCCATCCACTTCCAGCTCACTGAACCGCACAAGTTTATACGTGGAATATGAAAGGTCTTCAGGGTTCTGATGGCTTCCCCTCTGAACGGTCTTCGTCCCTGGGTTCATATTCCACTGTTTACATGCTATCTGGCATCCCCGGCACGCAGTACATTTGGTTGTATCTATGAAAAAAGATTTATCAGCCATTTTCTATTACCTCCTTATGCCTTCCCGGCTTTTTTGGCCGGTTGTGCCGTGATCTTTGTTACATTCGCCATGAACGCCTTGGACTCCGGTATCATCGTATTGGGATCACCGACAGTGGGAGTGAGCAGATTGGCGCTTTCTCCTCCGTCCTTTGGATGGAGCCACCCGAAGTGCCACGGCAACCCTATCTGGTGGATTGTCTGGCCGGCTATTACAAACGGCTTTAACCGCAAGGTAACAATAGCCACAGCCTCAACCTTGCCTCTCTGGGTCTCGACCAGTACGCGGTCACCGTTTTCTATGCCCCTCAGTTTTCCCAGCTCCTGACTCAACTCGCAGAACATCTGGGGCTCTGCTTCAATAAGCCAGGGCAGCCAACGTGAGAGGACCCCGGTCTGCCAGTGTTCCGTAACACGGTATGTGGTACAGACAAACGGGTATTTCGGGTCACATGTTGCAAATGTGTCAAGGCCACCTTCGAATATTTTCACAACCGGATTAATCCTCTGGTTGGACAGGATATTTTTTTCGATAGGGCATTCGAGGGGCTCATAATGCTCGGGGAACGGTCCGTCCTTCAACCCCGGGCCGAACAGCGAAGCCACTCCATCCGGTTTCATAATGAAAGGAAATACTCCTTCTGCACCCATGGGAGGAGCCGGGCCGTCCGGAATGTCCCCGACCCATTTTTTGTTTTCCGCATCCCATTTCAGCAAAGCCTTGCCGGGGTCACGCGGTTTTCCTTCCAGATCAACAGAAGCACGGTTGTAAATGATCCTTCTGTTGACGGGCCATGCCCATGACCATTCAGGATATAACCCCAATCCGGTAGGGTCGGTCTTTTTTCTCCGTGCCGCCATATTTCCTGCTTCCGTATAGCTTGCCGAATAGATCCAGTTCCCGCATGAGGTTCTCCCATCATCGAGGAGGAATACGAAACTCGGCACAAGAGTGCCTTTCTTGTATGACTTTTTGTCAACAGGGTGCTCGGGGATGTCTTCGAGGAAATATCCATTGATCTCCTTTGCGACCTTATGAATGTCAAAATGCCCGCCTGTTTCATAATCCCATTTCATGTTCAGAATGGGGTCGGTGCATACTCCCTTTTCCTTTTGATACAGCGCTCTCACCTTCTTAAAAAGCTCATAGATGATATCGCCGTCAGGCATTGCAACTCCCGGAGGGTTTGTACATTTCCAGCGCCACTGCATCCAGCGGCCACTGTTGCTGATGCTCCCTTCTTTTTCCAGGAAGGCGGCACACGGCAGTTGAAAGACCTCGGTCTTGATCTTCTTGGGATCCATTCCCGGTCCCTTCCAGAACGAGCCTGTCTCACTGTCGAATACATTGACATTGACCATCCAGTCGAGCTTTGCCAGTGCCTGGCGGACCTTGCCTGCGTTTGCGCTCGAACAGGCAGGGTTCATGCCCCAGGCAAAGAATCCGGTAAATTTCCCCTTGTACATTTCGTCAAAAAGATTAAGCCAGGACGCATCCTGGGTTGGTTCCAGTTTGGGAAGCCACGCATATCCGAAATCATTTTCTTTGGTCGCCTTGTCACCATACAAAGATTTCAGAAGGCTTGCAACATATTTAGGGCGGTTCTTCCACCAGTTGACGCTTCTGGGGTCTTTTGACGAGGGAGTGGTTTTATTGTAATCCTCGAGGGTGGCCCACTGGGCCCGGGGTGCAGGCAGATATCCGGGAATGATGTGGAAGAGCAATGCCTGGTCGGTTGAACCCTGTACGTTGGATTCACCTCTCAGCGCATTAATGCCCCCGCCTGCGATACCCATATTGCCAAGAAGGCACTGAATAATTGACATCCCGCGGATATTTTGAACGCCAACGGTGTGCTGGGTCCATCCCATGGCATACAGCTCGGTGCCGGCTTTGTCCGGCTTTCCTGTAGAGCCGTAGACTTTATAGACCTTTTCAAGATCTTCCTGGGGTGTTCCGGTAATAGCGGTAACTTTCTCAAGAGTATACCGTGAATAATGCTTCTTGAGAAGCTGGAACACGCATCTCTCACCCTGCAACGTCATGTCTCTTTTCGGAATTCCATTTTCATCCTTCTCGATTGCCCATGCTGATTGATCGTACGCCCGCTTGGTTGGATCATAGCCTGAGAAGAGACCGTCATCGAAACCGAATTTCGGGTTCACTATGAATGAAGCGTTTGTATAATTCTTTACATAAAATTCGTCATACAGATTGTTGTCGAGAATATACCTGATCATACCGCCGAGGAATGCGATATCCGTTCCCGAACGAAGCCTGACAAAAATATCAGCCTTCGTGGAAGTACGGGTGAAACGGGGATCTACATGAATGAAGATGGCCCCTTTTTCTTTTGCCGCCTGAATCCATTTGAAGGAAACCGGATGGTTTTCCGCAACATTACTGCCCATATTGAGTATGACATCCGCATTTCTGAAATCAATGTAATGGTTTGTCATTGCGCCGCGTCCGAACGACTCTGCCAGAGCCGCTACTGTGGCGCTGTGTCATATACGGGCCTGATGTTCGATATAGACGAGGCCGAGAGCCCGCAGGAACTTCTGGTAAAGCCAGCATTCTTCATTGTCCATCGCGGCACTGCCGACAGAGGCGATGCCGTTAGTCCGGTTGACGACCTTTCCGTCGGCATTCTTCTCCGTGAAGCTCTTGTCGCGGCTCTTCTTGATGTTCGCTGCGATTTTGTTCAGCGCCCATTCCCAGCTTACCTCTTTCCATTTGTCGCTGTTAGGGGCGCGATACCTTACTTTGCTGAGGCGATTCTCGTTTACAGCGATCTGGTATGAAGAGCCCCCCTTGGGGCAAAGACAACCTTCGCTGATGGGGTGGTCGGGGTCACCCTCAGCATTAATAACCTTGCCTTTACTGTCCGTGGACACCAGGATTCCGCACCCTACCGAACAATAACAGCAGACAGTGGGTGTTTCCTTGGCGCCTTTGATCCGGAGTTCGGTCCGCAGCTCTGCTGCATAGGCCCGTATGGGCGACATGTCAAAGCCCAGTTGACTCAAAGCCAGGCCTGCGGCAGCAACTCCGGAAGTCTTAAGGAAATTTCTGCGCGTGATTACCTTCATAAAATCCTCCTTTCTTTAAATAGTTAACAGATTATATATAGATGAAACATAACACTAACTTCTGCATAAATAAAGTACTTTTATCAATTCAATTCCTATGCGGCATTATTTGAATTCATGTATATCACAGCAGTACTACCATGTCAAGTCATTTACCAAAAAAATTAATAAAAGAGGTTAATTTTTAAAAAATATCCTTTTGGATTACTATAATTACACGGGCAATTAAAATACCCGGAGTTCTCATTCACGGAGCAGTAATTAATGTCATATTCGTGGATAGTATTATCTCTTATTTCTGCATTCGCCCTTGCTACGAGCGATGCGCTTGCAAAGAGCGTTCTCAACCGGAGCAACGAATACCTGGTCGCATGGTTCAGGCTTCTGTTTTCGTTGCCCCTGCTCATAGTGCTTCTGGTAATTGTTCCGGTCCCGGAACTCGATGTTGTATTTTATACGGCTTCCGGTCTGTCATTGCCTCTTGAAATAATAGCGTTAGTGTTATATATAAAGGCCCTGAAAAGCTCTCCCCTCAGCCTGACGCTTCCGTTCCTTTCCCTTACGCCGGTTTTTTTGATTTTCGTCTCTTATGTCGTTTTGGGCGAAAAGGTGTCTTTGCAGGGCGGGGCTGGAGTTCTTTTCATCGCTGCAGGAGGCTACATCCTGAATCTTCACGAAGTGAGAAAAGGATGGTTGGAGCCCTTCCTGGCTGTCAGGAGAGAGAAGGGATCGGTGTTCATGATAGCGGTTGCAATGATCTACAGTATTACTTCGTCGCTGGGAAAAATGGCTATTGAGCATTCTTCCCCGTTGTTTTTCGGGTCACTCTATTTTGTAACGGTTACTATTGTATTTGCTCCTGTTGCACTGTGGTTTGGCAAAGGGGATATCAGGCGTTTTGTCGGAGGACGCCGGTTTCTGCTTCTCATCGTGCCCGGTATTCTCTATGCTGTAATGATAGTTTCTCATATGATCGCAATCAGCCTCACAAAAGTGGCCTATATGATATCCCTGAAAAGGATGAGCCTGATAATCGGGATTATTTACGGGTATTTACTTTTCAGGGAAAAGCATATCAGAGAGAGATTTTCGGGTGCCTTATTGATGTTTACCGGTTTTGTTTTGATTGTAACGGCATAACAGTACGGTTATGGTATAAAAATATATGAATGCGTTGGAGAAACTGAGAAGATCGGTCGCTCTGCTCGAAAGTTTCGGCATAGAGGATGCCTGCAGGGAGGCTGAACTAATCCTGTCTCATTGTATCAAGACGGACCGTGTAACGATTTACAGGGATAATCCCCGGGTTACGGAAAGTACCCTCCGGGATATCGATGAAATGCTGCAGAGGAGAAAAAAAAGAGAGCCTCTGCAATATATATTCGGTCAGACGGATTTTTATGGATTGACAATTAAGGTGGGGCAGGGGACTCTCATTCCAAGACCCGAAACTGAACTGCTGGCGGAAGCAGCTGTAAGGACAATTCCAAATGTCAAATTCAATAATTCACGATTGAGATTTCTCGACCTCTGTACCGGAAGCGGCGCAATCGCCCTTGCGCTCGCCAAAGCATTCCCTGATTCACAGGTATACGGTACGGATATATCGGAGATTGCGATAAAATATGCAAGAGAGAATGCAGAAATCAACGGCATGGAAAATGTTACGTTCCTGCAGGGTTCACTGTTTGAACCGGTCCGGAAAATGGTCACGGATTACGATCTGCGCTTCACGTTCGATTTGATCACGGCAAACCCTCCTTATATCAAAAGTTCTGATATAGCCGGCCTTCAGCCTGAGATAACGGATTGGGAGCCTGTCGGGGCGCTGGATGGCGGCGAAGACGGTCTTGATTACTACAGGGTGATCATCCCTGAAGCACGAAATTATTTAAAGGAGAGCGGGGCGCTTCTGTTCGAGCTGGGAACCGGACAGGCGGATGCGGTAAAAAAAATGGCGGCAGAGGCCGGATATTATGGAATTTCAGTTCTAAAGGATTACGCCGGAATAGAGAGGATTTTCATATCGCATCGGGGTTACTTGTGATTTTGCTTCGGAAATTGCGCGCGCTATCCCGTGCTTTCGTCAGTTTGAATCATATATTCCGGACAGATGATAATATGAATTATATGAAAAGGGAGTAGAAAATGGGAATTCAGGAAGAAAACAGGCGGCTGGAAGAACTCGACAAAAAATACATCTGGCATCCTTTTACCCAGATGAAGGAGTGGCGTGAGGAGACGCCGGTCATCATCTCTGAAGGGAGGGGCTGTTTTATAAAAGACATTTACGGCAGATGGTATCTCGATGGTGTTTCTTCACTATGGGTGAATATATTCGGACACAGAAAGAAAGAGATAGACGAAGCCATAAAAGACCAAATTGATAAGATTGCGCACAGCACTCTGCTCGGGCTGAGCAATGTACCGGCTGTAAAACTTGCTGAAAAGCTTATGCAGGTTCTCAATTCATCCTTCATCCCTTCATCCCTCACAAAAGTATTTTACTCCGATAACGGTTCAACGGCTGTCGAGGTGGGCCTTAAGATGGCCTTCCAGTACTGGAAGCACAGAGGCACGGACGGACGAAACGCCTTCGTCTCTCTCAAAAACGGTTACCACGGCGATACCATCGGCGCGGTGAGCGTGGGTGGGGTGGATATTTTTCATGAGGCGTTCGGCCCGCTTTTATTCAAGACATATAAGGCACCCTCCCCATACTGTTACCGGTGTGAACTGGAGCGGAAATGCAGCGACTGCGGACTCGCATGTCTCGGAGAAATGGATAAGATACTTTATGCCCATTCAAGAGAGATCGCGGGATTAATTATCGAGCCGATGATTCAGGCTGCGGGCGGCATGATCACTTCTCCGCCGGGTTATCTGAAAGGGGTGAGAGAATTATGCAGCAAATACGATATTCTCATGATAGCCGATGAAGTTGCAACAGGCTTCGGCCGCACAGGGAAGATGTTCGCCTGTGAACATGAGCAGGTTGTGCCTGATATCATGTGTCTTTCGAAAGGGATAACAGGCGGCTATATGCCCCTTGCAGCCACTCTTGCAACAGACGGCATCTATAACGCGTTCCTTGGAGACTTCAGCGAGCTCAAGACATTTTTCCACGGGCACTCATATACCGGCAACTCCCTTGCCTGTGCCGCAGCCGTGGCCTGCCTTGAATTGTTCGATAAGGAAAGGGTGCTCGAAAATATCGTAGAAAAAATTGCTATCCTCGGACGATGGCTTCAGGAAATACTGGGACGACCTCACGTGGGCGATGTGAGACAGGCGGGACTGATGGCCGGTGTGGAATTGGTCAGGGACAAGAAGACCAAAGAGCCGTATGACCGGGCTGACAAGATGGGCTGGAAAGTCGCGTGCCGGGCAAGGGACAATGGTGTTTTCATGAGGCCTCTCGGAAACGTCATCGTCATTATGCCGCCGCTCAGTATCAGCACACAGAATCTCGGTAAGTTGCTTGATGTCACAGCCTCTGCGATAATGGATGTGACGGAAAAAGGGGGATCATCATGAGCAGGAAGACTATAATTATTTTATGCATCCTTTTCTTCATGACTCTGGTTATATACTTCCTCTGGCCTTCTGATGAGAGCAGGATAAAAAAGCTCTTCCGGGATGGCTCTCAGGCGATCGAAAAAGAAGATATCGATGCCGTAATGTCGAAGGTGTCGTTCAACTATACCGATGAATACGGTTTAAATTATCTCTATATAAAGGATTCGCTGAAGCGCGTTTTTCAGCAGATGTCCGATATCAAAATCGAGTATGAGAATCTGAAGATAACGGTCTCAGAAAAGACTGCGGGGGCAGAGATGGACGTGAGGGTTGCTGCCACCATAGGTACTGAGACAGGATATATCCTCGGCGATCTGCCGAACCCGGTTCACCTGACTTTTACCCTCGAAAAAGAGAGGACAAAATGGATGGTGACAAAGACCGGGGGGATGCCGTTCAAGTGGTAAATTCGGGAAGGGTGATGTTTTTTTTGGGGGCAGGAACGTATAATATCTGAGTGCCGAAGTGGCGGAACTGGCAGACGCGCTAGGTTCAGGGTCTAGTGGTCGCAAGGCCGTGCGGGTTCGAGTCCCGCCTTCGGCACCAAAAAAACATTTCATATCAAGTGGTTATCCGTGGGAGAAAAAATATGGTAACATCCCTTATATCAATCATTTATCCAAAATTATTACCCTATTGCTCATCAAAGTATTGGGGTTTTGATAGTTCGCCTCCTTCCATTACTTTAAGCGGGCATAGTGAATAGTTTTAAATAATTACAAAGGAGAAAGCATAATGGATGAGCAAGATGTCTACAGGGCAAAAGAAGCAACAAAGGCGGCAATGCAGTCTGCAATGAAGCAAGGCCCTTTGAGGTTAGTATTAATTATTGTTGCAATTCTGGTGTTTTTCCTTTTTTTAAGCCCATTTGTTCAGGTAGGTGCAGGTGAAAGAGGGGTTGTTCTCAATTTTGGTGCTGTTCAGGATGCTGTGTTGAATGAAGGACTGCATTTCAGGGTGCCTATAATGCAGAGGGTTGCCATAATGGATGTCAAGGTCCAAAAGGCAGTGACTGATGCCACATCTGCCTCAGCTGATCTTCAGGACGTGACGTCATCAGTTGCACTTAACTATCATGTAGTACCTGACAAAGCAAATGTTGTTTATCAAACCATTGGGGTAGAATTCAAGGAGCGTATTATAGACCCTGCAATACAGGAAGTAATGAAGGCTGTATCAGCCAGGTATACAGCAGAAGAACTTATAACAAAAAGGGCGGCAGTAAGCGAGGCAATGAGAGCAAACCTTGCTGAAAGACTCCTGCCTAATAATATAGCAGTAGATGCGGTTTCTATTGTCGCATTCAGCTTCTCCAAAGTATTTACAGAGGCTATTGAGGCAAAGCAGACAGCAGAACAGCTTGCCCTAAAGGCAAAGAGAGACCTGGACAGGATAAAGATAGAGGCAGAGCAGAAGATTACAGCAGCAAAGGCAGAGGCAGAGTCATTGAGGCTGCAGAGGGCAAATATTTCACCGGATCTTATAGAGCTCAGAAAGATAGAGGCCAACCTCAAGGCTATAGAAAAATGGAACGGAATTCTCCCGCAGGTTACCGGCGGCGGGGCAGTACCATTTATTGGCGTAGGCGAGTTACAGAAAAAATAAACGAATAATCATAAAAAATGGAGAATGCCATTGTTCAGATATATTATTCTGCTTATTATTGCAGGTATTGCAGGCAGCATTATAGCTATAAGAAAAGGGCGCAGCCCGATATTGTGGTTTATCCTGTGTGCAAGCGTTCCGTTACTTATTGCGGTCATTATTGTGCTCCCGCCTCTGGCAGCTAAAGGATATACCAAAAAATGTCCTTACTGTGCTGAGATCATTAAAGAAGATGCACATTTTTGCAAACATTGTGGTAAGGAGCAGCCGATAGAGATGGTGAAGTTCTGACTGCTAACTCTCCATCAAGAGAATATGGTATTCCGGCTCCGCTACACCCAACTGGTATTGTTGTTAAAGGCTTCTTTAGCGCCTGCCCTGTGACATAAGAGGGTTGATAAAAAGTTTCTAATTCATGACGCAGGGCAATATGCCTACCGGGAATGGGATTTTTGTCCTGCTTAAGTCGTACTTTCATTTGCTCATCTGAATAAAAACAACAAGTTGTATTATGGTATCAATTTTGCTTTCCATTACAAAGGAGTATTTAACCTGGCTTTTTCATCATGTCCGCTTACATATTGAATGAAAGTTATGCAACTGACGGGTAAATCCTCCGGGAGGCGCAGTCTGCTGCGGTGCAGTTTATTCAGACGCATGAAAAAATGATAAAGGAGGAAAAAATTGATGGCATCAATAGATAACTCTTTGAAACATATATCCGGGAAAATCGATGAACTTCTAATTACCATCAAAGGAACACTGGAACTTTTGGCCATATCAGAGTTTGATGATGATGTCTATAACCCTTCCCTGATGGCTATAGAGAGAATAGCCGGAACATCCTCTGGAGATCAAAAAAGGGCTTAATCCTGAAGCAATCCCGTCTTTTTTCACCGGGAATTGTTGTTATCCTGCCCTGACATTATTTCACCCGCCTACTTGACAGGATATTTTTAAAAAGGTATTTTTTAAGCAAAGAGCAGAACATGTGATCCTGGTGCAGGAGTCTTTAAGGCGAAATTTTACCGGAGGGGTAATGGCAAAGCTTTCTCATATTGATAAACAGGGCAGGGCGAAGATGGTTGATATCACCGAAAAGCCGGAGACGAGGAGGGAAGCCGTTGCCGGCGGCTCTGTCTATATGAACCCTTCCACCATGAAACTCATTCAGGACAGGAAAGTGCCCAAAGGGGATGTCCTTAGCGCAGCACGTATAGCCGGCATAATGGCTGCCAAGAGAACGAGTGAACTTATTCCGATGTGCCATCCGCTGAACGTTACCTCGATAAGCATAGACTTCAATCTCGAAAATAAAGGAAGCAAGATAGATATCGAGGCGCGGGTGAGGCTTACAGGACGGACAGGTGTGGAAATGGAGGCGCTCACCGCCGTATCAGTCGCTTGCCTGACTGTCTACGACATGTGTAAAGCGGTTGATAAGGATATGGTCATCTCGGACATTCTGCTCAAAGAGAAAAGCGGCGGGAAAAGCGGGGTATATAAAAGGAAATAATCAGCCATCCAGCTTTTCGAAAGCCTTTCTTGCCTTGACATGCCCCGGCGCTATTCCCAGTGCCCTCTGAAACTGGTCTAATGCAGGTTTCTTCATGCCCTGCTTAACATAAATCATGCCGAGGTTAGCGTAATGATCGGCGTTGTTCGGTTCCAGCTTCAACGCCTGCAACAGCGCATTTTCAGCTTCTTTTAGCCTGTTCGTGACTTTTGTAAGAGACAGTGCAAGATAACTCCAGTATTTTGCATTCCACGGCTCGATATCGGTCGCCGATGTAAACGACCTGGCGGATACCTGGTAATCGCCTTTTTTGAATTCTTCGACTCCGTGCCTGAAATGTTCTTCTGCTCCAACCGAATTCCGGACGGACGTTTCCGGTGTTACTGTCCTTGACCCGCTCTGGAGCTGATTGAAGGCGTCGGTCAATGCATCGAAGATGGAAGTAAGTTTGTCTTTCAGTGAAGGGTCGGCTGTGCCGAAGGAGCGGTCGGGATGGAATTCCCGCGTCAGCCTGTAGTAACTTTTCTTTACTGTCTCAATGTCGGCGTCTTCCTCAACCTCAAGGAGTTGATGTGCGTTTCGACTACCAAGGCTCATGTATATTTCGTCGACTTTTCCGGGGAATGCGTATTCATCTTCTGACAGGGGTTGCAGAATTTCTTCAAAAGACACAATTTTCCCTGCCTCTTCCGGTTTCTCGTCAACTCTGATTTTTTCTTCGACAACACCTATCGACCACAGGACGTATAAAATCTTCATGCCCTCGAATGAACCGATCCATGCGCTGTCGACAAGCTCTTTAATAGTTTTGGCGCCGTCGACGATGGCGAGCATTTTCCTGTCCTGAGAGCTGAGTTCTATGTCCTGAAACAATGTCACAGGATCTTTGCTCAGTATGAGGACCGTATCCGTAGGGGGCATTTCCTTCCTTATTCTGGTCCAATTGTCTATCCTCCTGACCCCTTCATAGATGAGATTGCCTGTGCTCATCTTCAGGGTTATCACCTCCTGCGTAGGCAATTCCCCCTCAATGAATTCATATTCTGCGTCATCGAGAAGGAAAAGGCTGCAGATGATCTCACGCACCTGAAATTTTACCCCCCAGAAGAGGTCTTTTGGAGTTATATAGCCCAGTTCAACGAGTATTGCTCCGAGCCGTTTATTCGTCTCCCTGAGGATCCGGACCGACCTGTCATACTGTTCAAGGGATATCTTCCCGGCCTTTATGAGCATTTCGCCAAGCCGGTCGTCTTCGTATGTCGAAGAGGCGAAAATGGCGGCGCCTTTTGAAAGATATACCTTTTTGGTCAGGGCGATCGTTTTTATGACAAGAGTGCCGGTCTTCCTGTGTCTGTTGATATACGTGAGTATTTTGGGAAGGCTGAAATCCCTGATATTCCCTCTGACCGGGACGTCCATCATTTGTACCGTATCACTTCGAATCTGTAAACGTCCACCTCTTCATGAGGCAGGATGCCTGCTTTCATCTTTGTTATCCTTATTTGCTCTTCTACGGAATCCACCCCTTCAAGGTCGGGCAGCAGAAGTCCCCTCCTGTTACCGCCGCTGACGATTATGCCGTATTTCCGGGGGTCGAGTTTACGCGTATCATCAACTTTTTCAGGACAGGTAAGGATATCCACAGAATATGAAAGTTCTTCGAGTTCACTATCCGTGACGGGTCCGAATCTAGGGTCTTTTGTTGCCGCGGATATGGCGTTGACGATTATCTCTTCACCGACTGACTGGCAGGAAGGCATGAATGTTCCGATGCATCCCCTCAGTTCTCCGTGTCTTTTAAGGCAGACAAATACCCCTGATTTCCCCTGCATTTCAGGAGGCATGGGATCGGGAGGTTCGATGATTTTGCCTTCTCTGATATATGTTTCAACACTCTTCCTCGCCAGTTCGGCTATAGGGTGCATTATTTCCTTCTCTGTAGTGTATAGTCGGCGACAGCGTAAAGGGATTCTCTGGCAGGGGAATCGGAAAAGACGTCGAGTTCGGATTTTGCCTGCGCGATAAAGGCCCGTGCCTCTTCCATAGAGTTTTCTATAGTGTTGTACTTCTTAAAGAGCCTCAGAATTTTCTGAAGTCCGCGTTTCCTGAAACCGTTTTTTATAATTTCCCTGGTTTCCGTTATCTCGGGTACCGGCGCCGTCTTCAGCAGGCGAATGAGAGGAAGCGTTATCTTGCCTTCTTTGAGGTCTTTCCCGAGTCGTTTGCCGAGTTCGCTCTCCTCTGCCATGTAATCGAGTATGTCGTCAGCCATCTGGAAGGCAATTCCTATCTTCATTCCGAAAAGCGCCAGCGCGTTCTCCCTGTCTTTGGGAAGGGATCCGAGAAGAGCGCCGATCCTGCACGCAGCGGATATCAGCGCTGCCGTCTTGCCGGAAATTATATCGATATAGTCCTTCTCCGAGATGTCGGGGTCTCCCATCTTTGAAAGCTGCAGTATCTCGGCTTCAGTCATTCTCGTTGTGGCTTCGGAAAGTGTTTCCATGACCCTCTGACTCTTCTGAAGCACCGCAAGCCTTAAGGCATTTGAATAGAGGAAATCGCCGACCAGTATCACAATTTGATTTCCCCATATTGAATGTGCAGGGGATTTCCCCCTGCGAATCTCGGCTCCGTCCACCACATCGTCATGGAGCAGCGAGGCAGTGTGGATTGATTCGATGATACCCGCGAGGGTTAAACGCGTATCGCCGCCGTAGCCTGCCAATTCAGAACTGAGCAGAAGGATGAGCGGTCTGAGCCTTTTACCGCCGCCATCGAGGATATGATTTCCGATAAGGGGGATGGCGAAGACGTGACTCTTGAAAATGTCCCTGATTCTTTCTTCGACGATACTCAAGTCATTTTCATAACGCGCGAAAACCTCGTCCAGATGCATCCTTAATGGTAGGATAGCCATAGTTTCAAAGTCAAGGGCGGAGAGCTGTTACGGCTAAGGTCTGAAACGGAATTCATCGGGATCGGTTTTACTCATCACCAGACGCTTTAAATCTTTAGGTCTGAACGCGCCTTTTTCGGTGATGATGGCGGTGACATATTTACGTGGGGTCACATCGAAAGCGATGTTTCTTGCATTTACGCCGACAGGCGCAATACGGCATTTGCCGAACACATGTGTGACCTCCTCCGGACCTCTCTCTTCGATAGGGATAAGCTTTCCTGAAGAAATAGAGAAATCGATACTACTCAGAGGGGCTGCTACATAAAAGGGTATCCTGTGCTCTTTACAGAGGACGGCTACAGTATAAGTCCCTATCTTGTTCGCGACGTCGCCGTTCCTTGCAGTCCTGTCGGTGCCGACGATGGCAAGGTTAATCTCCCCTCTCTGCATAAGGGCGCCTGCAGTGTTGTCGGGAATGAGAGTGACCGGGATGCCTTCCTGCATCAGTTCCCATGCCGTAAGCCTGGCGCCCTGGAGCACCGGTCTCGTCTCATCCGCGATGACCTGGAACCTTTTCCCCTGCTCTTTTGCCACGAGCATCGGAGCAGTGGCTGTACCGTAGCCGCCGGTTGCGAGCGCCCCTGCATTGCAATGGGTAAGAATCGTGTCGCCGTCTTTAATGAACTCAGCTCCCCATCTTCCTATCGCCCTGTTTACTTCAATATCCTCCCGAAGTATCGTCTTCGCTTCTTCTATGAGGATAACCTTCAGTCTGCTCACGGGTTCGTACCTCTTCTGCATCAATACCCGCCTTATTCTCTGGACGGCCCATCTTATGTTTACTGCGGTGGGTCTTGTCGCGAGCATTTCACTGAAAATGGTTTCAATGGACTTCATGAACCCTTCATAAGACGTTGCCCGTATGTCCTGCGCTCCAAGTGCTACACCCATTGCCGCTGCGATGCCGATTGCAGGCGCTCCCCTTATCCAGAGCTTCTTTATCCCTTCCGCGACTTTTTTGTAACCAGTACATTCGATATAAGTCACCTTGCAGGGCAGTTTTGACTGATCGAGCATTATTACCTTTCCGTCGACCCATTCTATGGATTTAACCATATCAGGCTCCCACCGGGAAAAATACGGTGATTACAAAGAATAGCGCGAGTACGGTAATGGCGCCCACAGTGCCCCATGATATGACATTGTAGAATTTGGGGTTTACATAATCGCCCATGATCTTTTTGTTGTTCACAAGCGAGAGGGCATATATCAGCACAAAGGGCAGGAGCAGGCCGTTAAGGATTGAGGACAAAACCATCAGGAAGACGAGCGGCGCACCGGGGATAAGGATCACGAGCGAGGCGATAACGATCATGAAGGTGTATATACCCATAAATTGCGGCGCCTCTTTAAATGTTTTATTTACACCTCTTTCCCAGCCCATTGCCTCACATATATAATAGGAAGTTGCAAGGGGTACGATTATCGCACCGAGCAGGGCGGCATTTGCAAGACTGAATGCGAATATGAGAAAGGCGTACTGGCCGGCCAGGGGTTTCAGCGCTATCGCTGCCTCCGATGCTTCATTAATCCTTATTCCGAACGGAAAGAGCGTTGTAGCGCAGGTGACGATAATGAAGAAAGAGACGATGTCCGTTATACTGCAGCCTACGAATACATCGAGCCTGGAAGCCTTATATTCTTCTTTTGTGATCCCTTTTTCCGCAATGGAGGATTGCAGATAAAACTGCATCCATGGTGTGATTGTTGTGCCGATTATGGCGATGCTGAGGATAATGTATTCCGAATTCCATTGCAGCTGAGGCATAAAGGTGCTTTTAAAGACCGCGCTCCATTGGGGCTTTGCCATGAAACCGGAGAGCACATAGCCGAAGTAAAGCAGGCATGCGACAAGCAGTATGCGTTCCACAGAGCGGTAGCTGCCCTTTACGACCAGTATCCAGATAACCAGCGCACCGAGGGGGACCATCAGGTATTTGCTGAGGCCGATAATCTGCATACTGGCTGCCCAGCCTGCAAAGTTTGCGACCGTTGTGCCGAAATTAGCGATGAAAAGGACGGTCATCATATAAAAAGTCGACCTTACCCCGTAATGCTCCCTTATAAGGTCGGAGAGACCTTTCCCTGTTACAGCCCCCATCCTCGCAACCATCTCCTGTATTACAACGAGTGCAACGGTCGTGGGAATCAACGTCCAGAGCAGCGCATATCCGAAACGCGCGCCTGCAACGGAATAAGTGGTTATACCGCTCGCGTCGTTGTCGATATTGGCAGTAATTATTCCCGGCCCCATGATCGACAGGAATATGACGGTCTTTCTCCAGAGGCTCACACCTTCCTCCTCCTGCGTTTTGCCGCAGGCGGCAATATCCTGTCTATGACATCGTCTACGGCGACAATGCCCAAAAAATAACCTTCTGAGTCGACAACCGGGAGTGCAACAAGGTTATATTTCGAAATAATTTCCGCAACCTCGAACTCATCGGTGTCGGCCGGGACTGATTTGATTTTCGTTTCCATAATGTCCGAAAGCTGCGCATGGTGGGAGGCAATAAGAAGTTCGCGCAGGGAAACTACTCCGAGTAGTTTTTCATCTGTATCGGCGATATAGATGTAATAAACCGTCTCGACTTCCTCCGCGTCTTTTCTGAAATTCTCGATCGCTTCCCTTACGCTCATCTCAGGAGGATAAGCTATGAACTCGTTGGTCATTATTCCGCCTGCCGTATCCTCTTCGTGGCTGAGCAGCTCCTGTATGTCCTCCGCCTCCTCTTTCTCGATGTGTTCGAGGATCTCCTTTGCCTTATCAATGGGAAGGTCGCTGAGAACATCAGCGGCTTCATCCGGAGGCATCTCTTCGATGATATCTGCGGCCTTTTCCGCATCCATCCCGGTGATGAGCGCGGCCTGCACGTCAGGCTGGAGTTCTGAAAGGGCTTCGGCAGCGGTTTCGATATCCAAACCCTTGAAAAAAGATGCTCCCTCCTTATGCGAAACCTGGCTGATGATCTCGGCAATATCGGCCGGATGGAGTTCCGATACCATCTGCCGGGGAACGGTAAGAGATATCTTTGTCAGTTTCGGTTCAAGGGGCTGGATGTAGGTCCAGCTTATAAGATTATATGCAAGAGGCTTTTTGAAGAGCTTCATCACATCTTCTCCGCCCCTTTCAACCCCGAGACGCCGCATTATGCCCCTCATTCCCACATCTACTGCAAGAAGGAGCGCCTCTGAATTGTACCCTTCGAGTTTTACATCGTTCACCCTCACGACCTTTGCGCCGTTTGCATCAACAATCTGTTTGTCCAGAATGTCCCTTACTATCAGAAGATCTTTTTCGCCGAACCCGTAAGGTTGAAGATTTTCCGAGTATTGTTTCGAAGATATGATTCTTTTATTGAATATATTGAGATCAGCCCACGGCAGGAGGAAGCTCTTTTTTTTCTTCTCGATGACCAGGGCGGAGACCTTCGGGAGGGGCTCCCCCCTTACAACCACTACGTCTCTCACCCTGCCGAGGTCCTCTCCCTTAGGGTCAAGAACAGGTTTTTTAAGTATATCGCTTACAAAAAGCTCTCCGAAAAATGGCATCACCTACTCCAGAGATTAAATACGAAATCCCGATATCCATTGAGTTTTCATGTAGTTTTTGGACAGCCGTTAATTATACGCTAAAGTATAGCTCAGCGGTTTTTATTTCGGCAATATGAAAAAAAAGAAGGGCTTTTCCCGTCGGCTAGCCGAATGCAATATCGAGGACCATCATTACCGCAAACCCTATAAGCGTACCCATCGTTGCGATATCCGTATTATTGCCCCGTTGTGACTCGGGGACCAGTTCCTCGACTACCACGAAAATCATGGCGCCCGCGGCAAATCCCAGGGCATAGGGAAGGAGTGGTTGCGCAAAAATTACCGCTGCAGCGCCGGCCACGCCTGCAACCGGTTCTACGGCTCCCGACAATTGACCATACCAGAAGCTCTTCCGTCCCGACATGCCCTCGCGTCGCAAAGGCAATGAAACAGCAAGCCCTTCAGGGAAATTCTGAATGCCGATGCCGATGGCAAGAGCAACAGCTCCGGCAAGGGTGGCGGAAGGAATGCCTGCTGCAAGAGCTCCGAAGGCCACGCCCACAGCCAGACCCTCCGGGATATTGTGCAATGTGACGGCAAGAACGAGCAAAGTACTGCGGCGCCAGGAAGTGTTCACTCCTTCGGCCTCTTCGATGGGGAACCCGATATGAAGGTGAGGCAGTATTTTGTCGATGCTGCCGAGGAAAATCCCTCCGGCCAGAAAACCTGCGGCAGCCGGAAACCATACCGGCACATCTTTTCCGAGCGACATTTCGATGGCGGGCGCCAGTAGAGACCAGAAACTTGCGGCAATCATGACGCCGCCGGCAAAACCGAGCATCCCGTCAAGCGATTTCCTGCTGACAGTTTTGGAGACAAACACAAGGGATGAGCCGAGGGCGGTCATCAGCCAGGTAAAGAGCGTGGCAACAAGCGCCTGCAGGACGGGATGCAATCCTGTAAAAAAATCTATCATATCCACATACCGTTTGTTTAATATTATAATTGATTTAATGCGGCATTGAAGGGAGATTAACTTGGATAAACTGATAATCAGGGGAGGAAAAAGGCTTAAAGGCGAGGTGGAGATCGGAGGGGCAAAAAACGCTGCTTTGCCGATCATGGCTGCATGTCTTCTTTCATCAGGCAATTATACGATTGAGAGGGTGCCTAATCTGCGGGATGTCATGACCATGGGAAGACTCCTCGCGCACCTCGGCGCCGGATTTCACTACGAAGGGAAAAAGGCTTTCATCAGTACTGAGAAGGTAAAGGTTTTTGAGGCCCCCTATGATCTTGTCCGAACCATGCGTGCGTCAATTCTCGCACTCGGCCCCCTTCTTGCTAGGTTCGGAAGGGCAAAGGTGTCGTTGCCGGGCGGATGTGCGATCGGAGCAAGACCGATAAATCTCCACCTCATGGGACTTGAAAGGATGGGTGCGGATATAGTACTGGAATCAGGCTATGTCGTCGCAAGGGCAAAAAGGCTCAAGGGAGCATCCATATATCTGGATACCCCTACTGTGACCGGCACCGAGAACCTCATGATGGCGGCGGCCCTTGCAAAGGGTACGACCCTCCTGGAGAATGCCGCACGGGAGCCGGAGGTCGTGGACCTTGCCGGTGCGTTAATTGCCATGGGAGCAAAAATAAGGGGTGCGGGAGAAAGCGTCATCGAGATAGAAGGGGTTGACGAATTAAAGTCTGTCGAATATGCGGTCATCCCCGACAGGATCGAGGCAGGGACTTTTATGGCCGTCGCTGGCATTACGGGCGGAGAAATCACTTTAAAAGGGTGCAGGCGTGAGCATCTCGATGCCCCAATTATGAAGCTGGAAGAGACAGGCATCTCGTGCGAGAACGTCGGGAACGGTATCCGCGTGAGCGGGACCTCAAGGCCGAAGGCCGCTGATGTCAAGACAATGCCCTATCCGGGATTTCCGACGGATATGCAGGCGCAGTTCATGTCCCTCATGTGCATTGCCGAAGGCACGAGCATTATCAAAGAGATGATATTCGAGAACAGGTTCATGCATGTCGCGGAGCTCAGGAGACTGGGAGCGGCTATTACTGTTGAAGGCGGTACGGCGACCATAAAAGGGATTGCGAGGCTGAGGGGTGCGCCTTTAATGGCAACCGATTTAAGGGCAAGTGCGTCTCTCATAGTCGCAGCGCTTGCAGCCAAGGGAGAGACTGCGATACACAGGATTTACCACCTCGACAGGGGATATGAAAAAATGGAGGAGAAACTCCAGAAGCTCGGAGCGGATGTGAGAAGGGTGAAGGAGTGAGTCTGCAGAAAAAGTCCTCTTTGATCCGAACCGTCAAAATTTAGGGGACCCGTTGATTGCCGTGCTATCTTCATCAAACTGCGCAGGGCCTCATTGACCGATGCAAACTGATTAGTTAATGGAGGTACAACACTACAGTTCTATCGTTACCTTATATATGCATCCGTTACGTAACGGCGCATCATGCGGTGGCAGTTGAAGTAATATGCGTTCTTGCCTATTGCATTCTGCATCATCCGGACCCATGTATGCCTGGCGCTGCAGTACATGGGAATGATAATTGTTTCGAGTTTATTGTAAAGGTCATCCGCGTCCCTTGTATCCAGATTATCAGTGAGCGTGGTCTCCGTCGGACTCGGGCCTATCGACCATCCGGTGAATCCTTCGATATGGCCCTCTATCCACCAGCCGTCAAGAACGCTGAAGTTCATTACGCCGTTGTGCGCTGCTTTCATGCCGCTTGTCCCGGACGCCTCCCGGGGCCTTAAAGGGGTATTAAGCCATATATCAACGCCGGATACCATCTTGAGCGCAACGTCCATATCATAATTTTTCAAATAGACCATTGTAATTTTACCCTTGAGCCTGTCCTTAATCGAAAACAGCTTTTCAATGAGCTTTTTCCCCGTTTCGTCTTTCGGATGAGCTTTACCAGCGTAGATAATCTGCAGCTTTCCGGAACCGATGCTTTCGAGTCTGTCCAGGTCGCTGAATATGAGGTCCGCCCTTTTATATGCAGTTGCCCTGCGTGCAAAACCGATGGTAAGGATATCAGGGTTCATGTCGACACCTGCAGTCCTCCGGACATAATCAAGAAGCGCCTTTTTTGCCTCCATATGGGTATCCCATATCTCTTCATCGGGAACACGACCGATCCGCACGAACAATTCCGGCTCATTCGCCCAGCCGGGGAGATACTTGTCGTAGAGTATCTTGAAACTGTCGCATGTCCATGTAAAAGTATGCACTCCGTTCGTGATAGCGCTGATCTCGTACCCCGGAAACATACTTCTCGATACTTCGCCGTGTTTTTTAGCGACTCCGTTGATGAATTCGCTCAGGTTGAGTCCGAGCCTGGTCATGTTGAGGTCATCCCGTCCCCCTATTTCCTTCAGAACATTTAAAGGGATCGGCTCACAGAGAATTTTGGTAACCAAGTCGTAAGGGAACCTGTCATGGCCGGCATCAACCGGGGTATGAGTTGTGAATACGCAGAGGTCCTTCACTTTTTCGACGTCCCAGACCAGTTTTTCGTCCCAGACATCTTCAATGGGACGTTTGAACCTGTTTAAGAGTTCGATCGTAAGCAGGCTGGAATGCCCTTCATTCATATGATATTTCTTTATCTCGAACCCGAGTTGATGAAGCATTCTCACCCCGCCGATACCGAGGATAATCTCCTGTTTCAGTCGGTATGCAAGGTCGCCGCCATAAAGATAATGGGTGATCTCCCTGTCCTCCGGCGTATTCCCGTCGACATCCGTATCGAGAAAAAAAATCGGCACACAACCGCGGGTAAGACTTTCCACATTATATTGCCATGCCTGCACCAGAACGTCTCTCCCTTCAATCCGCACGGAGACCTTATCCGGAAGGAGATCCATATATTTTTCCGGGTCCCATGACACAGGGTGTTCAGTCTGCCTTCCGCGTTCGTCCAGCTCCTGGATGAAATATCCTTTTTTCGTGAGGAGCGTAACAGCAACCATCGGAAGCTTCAGGTCAGCGCCCGCCCTTATCGTATCTCCCGCGAGAACGCCGAGACCCCCGCTGTAAGTCGGGATGTCGTTCTGAATTCCTATCTCCATTGAGTAATAGGCAATTTTAGGTTCTTTTATCAGTTCTTCAAGACAGACGATATTCATAAGTCAATATTTTAACCGTTTACATTCCGATTGCACAATAGACGGAGGGCCGAAAAAATCAGACGGGGCAGATCAGTCTGCCGAGTTTTTCTGTAAGGATCATGTTTTCGGAATAGTCCACGGGACAGTCGATAACACAAGGAACTTTCCGGGTAAGGGCTTCCTGTAGAACCTGAGAAAGCCCTTCCTCTGAAGTAACCCTGTACCCTTTTGCTCCGAATGCCCTGGCGATTCCGGCAAAATCAGGACTTTTGAACTTAACGAAGAAATCCTTTCCGAATCTGCGTTTTTCCTTCCACTCTATAAGACCGTAGCCGCCGTCATTGAATATAAGACAGACGATATTGAGGCCGAGCCTGACAGCGGTATTGAGTTCGCACATTGACATGAGGAACCCGCCGTCACCGACTGCCGCAATAATATTCTTCTCCGGGTACAACAATTTTGCGGATATGGCGGCTGGCAGGGCAAAACCCATCGAGGCGAATCCGTTTGAGATGATGACCGAATTTTCTTCATAGGCGGGATAGAACCTCGCTATCCATATCTTGTGAGCGCCGACGTCGCTGACAAGGATGTCATCTCTTCGCAGTGCTTTCCTCATATCGTTTATTACTCTCAGGGGTTTGAGCGGAAATCCCGCGGTCGAAAAATGCAGGGCATGGTCCGAGAACAGCTTGAGCTTATGATAATAAGAGATGTCTTTTCCCGAACGCATCTTTTCCGTAAGAGCGGAAAGAGTGGTTTTTATGTCGCCGATAAGTTCAAGCGGAGAGTAAGAGGCGTCTGTTTCAGACGGTGTCAGGCTGATATGTACCACTTTCCTGCGGCCATCCGGGTTCCAATAGGACGGGCTGAATTCAACAGGGTCGTATCCTACGGCGATTACGAGGTCGGCTTTATCGAAGCCGCAGGATATGTAATCTTTTGACTGAAGCCCTACAGAGGATATAAAACACTCATGGTCCGCAGAAAGCGCGCCCGAACCCATAAATGTCGTAGTCACTCCTATATGTGTTTTAGATGCAAAATCGCCGAGTTGCTTCGTCGCCTTCCCTCTCAATACCCCGTTTCCTGCAAGGATCAGCGGCATCCGTGCGTTTGTAATGAGGGAGACTGCCTCGGCAAGCGCTTCGGCAGGCGGTTCGGAATGCCTTATGGTATCCTGCGGCAGCGGAAACCCGTCCGTTTCCGCTGAGGCGATGTCTTCAGGCAGCTCGATATGCGTGGGCCCCGGTTTTTCAAGAGATGCTGTCTTGAATGCCTTCCGGATGATCTCGGGTATTGTACCGGGGATTTCTATGCGGGCATTCCACTTTGTAACCGGTTTGAGGATGCCCAGTACATCGATATACTGATGCGATTCCTTGTGCAGCCTCGGTAATCCGGCCTGACCGGTGACAGCGACCATCGGCGAAAAATCGAGAAGCGCGTCCGCTATTCCCGTGATCAGGTTTGTTGCGCCCGGACCGAGTGTGGAAAGGCATACCCCCGGTTTACCTGAAAGTCTTCCATAGGCGTTAGCCATGAAGGCGGCGCCCCGTTCGTCATGGGTCAGAATAAACTCTATCTTCGAATCACACAGCGAATGCAGGAATTCGATATTCTCCTCACCCGGAAGTCCGAAGATATACCTGACACCTTCGGCCTCGAGACATCTGACAAATAATTCAGATGCTTTCATAGCAGCTCATCGAAATCGACGATGTGCCGGAATTCATTCGAGGGTACCGGCTTCGTCTTTGAGTTTGACCGGGCTTTATAGAGGATATGCCTGATCCCGTATTCTCTCGCCGTCTTCAGGACCTCTTCGGTGTCGTCAATAAAGAGGGTCTTTTCCCTCTCGAATCCCAAATGTTTTTCAGCCTTCGCCCAGAAACGGAGATCTTCCTTCGGATAGCCCGCATCGAATGAAGAAAGCACGCCGTCGAAATACTTTCCGATGAGCGTTTTTTTGAATTTCAGGTCGATGGATTTGTAATGGGCATTCGTTACAAGAAAAACCTTCTTCCTCTGTCTTTTCAGCATCTGCAAAAAATCCTCGACATGCGGATGCATTTCTATGAGATGCCTGAGCTGCTCCTTCAGCGCCGGGATGTCGATATCAAGCTCCTTTGACCAGAAATCGAGGTCCGTCCAGTTCAGTGTCCCCTCGTGAATCTTGTATTTTTTCATAAGTTCATCTTTTGCCCTGCCGAACGTAATATTATGTTTCTCGGCATACGTTTCAGGCACGAGGTGCTCCCAGAAATAGTCGTCGAAGTATTTGTCGAGAAGGGTGCCGTCCATGTCGAGGAGGACAAAGCGGATATCTTTTATGGGTATCTCCGGAGAATCCATTATATATAATTATATCCTATCATGCAGAATCAGTGGAGTCTGTCCCTAAGCGCGATTTTTTGCCGTCAATTTATCAATATCCCCCAATCAATATGGAGAGCCGCTCAGAAAAACTCTCAGGGGATACTGAAAACTGAGAGCCCGCGATTACCGGGTAGTCTGCAGAGTTGAGGGAAATGAAGTATGGATATTCGCTGTTATTAACAGAAAAGACGTTTACAAAAAGATTATTAAAAGAATTTGACGCTGAGAAACTTCTTCCTTCTAAACACGGTCGGCGCATGTTACAATGGTTCAGAGTACTATTAGAAATATATACGACTGGATGGGAGGTCCCACATGCCTGAATACGACTATGTGTGCAGCAAGTGCGGCAGGGTGTTTTCAGTATTTTTTTCATTCAAGCAACTTGAAGAGAAGCCGACTGTCAGATGTCCCCAGTGTCAGAGCGATCAGGTCAAAAAGCAAATCACCGGCTTCTTTGCAAAGACAAGCAAGAAATCATAGCTCGCACGTCCTCAGATAGAAACATATACTTGCAGAGGATCTGTGCCCCAAACCGTTTGCTCGCATAAGAACTAAATGCAGTTATAAATTCAACTGACCTGTCCATGCAGGATTTCAGGAAATAGTTGAGATTTGAACTGTTAATGACTGAAAGGTCGGGTCCTGTTTTTTACAAATTAAAGAGGAACTAAAACGGCAGGAACTTGGGCATTTTGAAACCTTTTTTGCCCTTGAACATCTTGAGCATTCTTTTTATCTCTACGTACTGTTTTACCACCCTGTTGACGTCTGCAACGGTTGTGCCGCTTCCGAGCGCGATCCTGCGCCTCCTGCTTCCCTTAATGATATTGTGGTCGCGTTTCTCCTTTTTCGTCATCGAGTTTATTATGGCCTCGACTTTGACCAGTTCCTTCTCATCGACGTTGACATCCTTCATTTTACCGAAACCGGGTATCATGTTGAGAATATTCTCCAGAGGTCCCATGCTCCGCATCTTCCTGAGCTGCTCCCTGAGGTCGTCGAATGTAAAGGAATCGTCCATGATGGTCTTCTGAAGCTTTTCGGCCTCTTTCTTGTCGAAGGTCTGCTGGGCCTGCTCGATGAGACTCAGGACATCGCCCATTCCGAGTATCCTCGAAGCGATCCTTTCCGGGTAAAAAGGCTCGATCATCTCGATCTTCTCGCCGGTGCCTATGAACTTGATGGGTTTTCCGGTAACCGACATGATCGAGAGCGCAGCTCCACCCCGTGCATCGCCGTCCATCTTGGTGAGGATTATGCCGTCGATGCCTATCTGCTCCTGAAAACTCGTGGCGATATTTACTGCATCCTGTCCTGTCATGGCGTCGGCCACAAAAATAACTTCGTGGGGCGAGACGCTCTCCCGTATACGTTTCAACTCGCTCATCAGGGAGTCATCGATGTGAAGTCTTCCTGCGGTATCGAGAATCACGATGTCCCTTGCGTCTGTCTTTGCTTTTTTGACCGAATCCGCGCATAGGGCAACGGGATCGGTTGTTTCCTTCGAAGAGTAAACGGGAACCTCGATCTGCGAACCGAGCATGACGAGCTGGTCGATGGCAGCCGGGCGCTGGAGATCTGCCGCGACAAGCAAGGGTCTCCTGCCTTCTTTCTTGAAAAGCCGCGCCAGTTTGGCGGATGTGGTCGTTTTTCCGGAGCCGTGAAGCCCGGTCATCATGATGACCGTCGGCGGATTCGGCGACAGCGTTATCCTGCTGTTCGTCCTGCCGAGCAGGCTGCAAAGCTCTTCATTGACGATCTTTATGACCTGCTGCCCCGGGGTGAGGCTCTCGAGGACCTCCTTGCCGACAGCCTTCTCCCGGATCTTCCGTACAAAATCTTTTACTACCTTGAAATTGACATCCGCCTCCAGCAGGGCAAGACGGATCTCTTTCAGGGCAAGATCCACGTCTTCTTCTTTTAAGAGGCCTTTGCCTTTTAATTTTTTGAAAATCGATTCTAATTTTTCGGTAAGAGATTCAAACATTACGAGAGATACTTGTATTCCCGCGCCGGGTTTCCGGAGTGCCGGCCCGGAAAGAAACTATGCAGCGAGGAACGCATCGAGCTTTGCCTTAAGCTGCTGTTTCGGAACAACACCCACAATCTGGTCGAGTTTCTCCCCGCTTTTGAAAAACATGATAGTAGGTATTCCCATGATTTTATATCTGCTGGCAACCTCGGAATTTTCATCGGTATTGAGCTTCATGACCTTTATCTTGCCGCTGTACTCTTTTGCCAGCTCCTCGACCGTAGGTGATATCATCCTGCACGGACCGCACCACGCAGCCCAGAAATCGATCATTACCAGTCCCTCTGCCTTGAGCACCTCATCCTCCCAATTGGCGGTTGTAGCTTCAAGTATGCCTTCTGCCATATATTCCTCCTCCGGTCCCCGGGAATACGGGGAACTCAATTTGATTAATTATATTTCCGCTCATGATCTTTGTCAACGTATTCCCCCGGAACCATTGATTTCCGGCAATTGACACTCTTCGGTTCTTTCTGCTATTTTTAACCATGAAAAAGAGCTTTCTTTTTGCGGTACTCGTCTTGTTTCTGCTCTGCGGCAATGCATACGGTACCGAAATAAAGGGGCTCCAGCCCGTCGACCCCTATGGAGTCTTTTCAACGTTCAGCGCAGAGAGCCTGCCTAAAGGGAAGGCTGCATTTTCAGGTGGCGCCGAGGTATCCGTTGATCCTGATTTTTATATGTTTATCTTCAAGACGGCTTACGGCCTCACCGACAACCTCGAACTTAATCTGACACTGCCGTATATGCTCGGCGCGGATACGACAGACGGGTTTCAGGATGCGTCTATCGGTTTAAAACACAGGTTTTTTGAAGAAGGGAAATACGGTCCCTCTCTTGCATACATCTTAAATGTATCGTTACCCTCGGGCAAGGATGAATTATCGACGGACGGACGCCTGGGAATCGGACTTGTAGTAAGCAAGAGGGTAGGCCCGGTGAACGGGCATCTCAACCTGTTCTACGAACAACCCGGGAAAGCGAGTCTCGATGAGGAGATATCTTTTTTGGCGGGTCTCGATTTCGCCGCTTCGCACAACTTCAAATTTCTTGCCGAACTCTATTGCAGGAAGAGCCATTTTACGAACGATATCGATACGGTAGAGGGGAGGCTCGGTTACAGATTCCAGACGACCGACTTTATCTACACGACTTTCGGAGCAGGTTTTGATTTCAAGAACAGAACGCCCGAGACCAGGGTGATATTCACCGTCACTTTCCTGTCACATGGCGAAAAGAAGCGTATAAAAAAGATATACGAGGAGGAATAGGAAGAAGATGTTCGATGTCGGTATGCCCGAGCTGTTCGTCATTCTTATCGTTGCACTCCTCGTCATCGGGCCTAAAAAGCTGCCCGAATTAGCGAAAGCACTCGGAAAAGGGCTGAGTGAGCTGAAAAATGCTTTGCAGGATATGAAAGACACTGTCGAAGAGGAATTCGAGGAAACGACCTCCGAGATCAGGGAGGCGGTAACGGATGTAAAAAAACAGATACAGGCAGAGGTTAGGGACGTAGGTAAGACTGTCGGCAGCTCTGTTCAGGACGTGAAGAAGCAATTTGAGGCCGAATCCGAAGAGATTAATAAAACGCTCCGGGAAACTGAGCAGGGGGGTGAAGATCACGGTGAAGACGGATCAGAGGGAGCGGGCAAATCATCGTAATGAGCGTCGCGTCAGGGTCGCTGATCTTTTCTGAAATCCTCATTGATACAATGGTCGTGATCCGGCGGATGGAGGTTTAACTTGGCTGAAACCAAGGTGATGAGCTTTATGGACCATCTCGGTGATCTGAGGAAAAAGATCACCGTATCACTGATAGCCGTTGGCGTCATGTTCGTTGTCTCGTTTAATTATTCCGAGCAGATCCTTAAATTCCTTATGTTCCCGCTGAAGTACACTCTGGATTTTTCGGTCAGGAAGATGTATCTGTACTATGCCTTTCACGATAAGCTCCCCAATACAAAGCTCGTATTCCTGTCGCCTGCCGAAGGGTTCTGGATGAACATGAAGATCGCCCTCGTTGCTGCGCTTATGCTTTCCCTGCCTGTTATTTTCCAGCAGTTGTGGAGTTTCATCTCGCCCGGTCTCCATTCAAAAGAAAAGAAATATGTCGTCCCGTTCGTTATAATCGCCACTGCGCTCTTTCTTGTCGGAGCAGCCTTCTGTTTTTTTATCGTGCTGCCGTTTGCAATGGGGTTCCTCCTCACTTATAAAGTCGGCGATTTTATGATGCCCATGCTCTCCGTCGGACAGTATGTAGATTTCTGTCTCAAGTTTGTCCTGGCATTCGGGGCTGTGTTTGAACTCCCGATTATCATCGTCTTTCTGACACGCATGGGATTAGTCACCCCGCAGGCGCTGGCGAAATACAGGAGGTATTCTGTTTTGGCGGCTTTTATCATTGCCGCCATTCTTACGCCTACCCCGGACGTATTCAATCAGACCTTAATGGCAGTGCCCATGATAGTGCTTTATGAGGTGGGCATACTTGCTTCAAGGATATTCGTAAAAAAAGAGACGCAATAAATGCCGACAATAAGGGGTAAAAGCCTCAAAGCAATCGCTTACGACATTGCCGAGGGGTATGTCGTTGTCAATCCCCTTTTTCTGAAGCCGCTTGACGGCGAGTCGCTCAAGGGCCTGCATCAGGAGATCATGAAAGTCCAGGTGGAGATAAGGGGCGAGAGATTTCCGCAAGGCGAAAGCAAGGCTATCAGGTGGAGAAATACGAGACTGCAGAGACTCAATTCCGCCGTGATGATACTTAAAAATTTTGCGAGGGAGAGGAGACTTTTCCTTTTCTGAGATTTGACTGCCTTTAAAATGCTATGGTAATTTTTAAGCATGGAATTAACTGAAGAGATAAAAGAGGCAAAGGATATTCTCCAGAATATCATTAAGTCAAAAAAGACTATCAGGATGTATCCTCAGAATAATCCGGTCTACATGAAAACGATTGAGGATTCCTATGCGAAGTTCAGCAGTTTTTTTGATTACAAAGACAATCTGTCACTCAGGATCAAACAGAACAGCATCTACTACGATTCCGAGCAGATATATTACAACCCCGAAAAAGAGGACAACCTTGCACTGTTTTTCTTCAAGGACGGGTTAAGGGAACTTACGTTCGGAAGGGGGATGCTCAGGGATGAGCTCGAGGAATTTTTAAGGATCGTAGCCCTTGACTTCGACAGGGACGCTATAGATGACGATATCGTGACACTGCTGTGGGAGAAAGACTTTCAGAATATCCACTATATTGTCGATGAGACATTTCTCATAGACATGGAAGAAGAAGATTACCAAAAAATAACCGAGGAGAAGGCAAGAGAAAAAGTTACCGACATAGATGACCTCATGAAGGCGTATACCGACGGATTTATGGAAGAGGACGTCAAGACCATCTCCGTTGTGCCTCTTTCGGACAAGGACCTCCAGACTCTTGTCAAGGAACTGGAAAAGGACTCCGCCGGGAAAACCGGAAAGCTTTTCGCCATAATCTTTGAGATGATCTATCAGAAAGAGGGCAGGAGTGATCTTGAGGATGCGCTTTCGTTTCTTAAAGACGCGATACGGTATTCAATGACGTACGGAGACATTCACGCTGTCCTGGACGCCATGAAAAGGTTGAAAGAGATCATCGAAGATCCGTTGATGTCCGAGGATGAAAAGAAGCTGCTGAAGACACTCCCGCTTTTTTTGGGAAGTGAAGAGATTGTGGGCTACCTCGCCGAGATTCTCGACAGCGGCATGGAGATAGACGGGAAGGTCTTTGAAGAATTTGCGAACCATCTTGAAAAAAATGCAATCGCCCCCCTCGTGAAATATCTCGGGGAACTGAAGACCATACGCGCGAGAAAGTATGCGATAGAAGCGCTCACCGTTACCGGCAGGAAGGATATGCCTCTGCTGGCGAGGGGACTTGACGATCAGAGATGGTATGTGGTCAGAAATATTATTTATATTCTCAGGAAGATAGGCGACAGGAGGGCGATCGAGTACCTTCTGCGGATCGTGCGGCATTCGGATATAAGAGTGCGCAAGGAAGTCATCAGGGCTTTGGGGGAACTCGGCAGCCGCGAGGTGGTACAGACACTCAGGGAGTGTCTCGACGATCCCGAGGCGCAGGTCAGGGTTGCCGCTGCAAAAGCCTTTGCAGGCATAGGGTCCGAGGCCGCAAAAAAGATACTCCTCGATAAAATCTCGGGCAAGGCGTTTAAGGAGAGGGATTTTGAAGAAAAGAAGGAATTCTTTGAAATAATTTCCAGGTGGAAAGACGCGGAGGTTTTCGATTTTCTCGTCAGGATTTTAAAGGCGAGGTCTTTTTTCGGGAGGGCAAAGATGTACGAGAGCAAGGCGTGCGCTGCTTTTTCGCTCGGGCTTATAGGGAATAAAGACGCGCTGCCTGCGCTTGATAAATTTAAGGACTCCGGCAACAAACTCCTGAGGGATTTCGCCTCCTCTGCTATAAGGAAGCTTGAATATGGACAATAAGGAAGGAAAGGGGTTGCACAGAAATGCACAGGACATTGTAAATCAGTTGTCCATCATTTTGAGGACGGCCCAGATCCACGACCCGGGAAATATTGCCGTAACAACGGCAATAGAAAAATTTCTGCCCCTCATCAGTCAGTTTGCCGACGGCCGGCAGGACATTGTGCTTGAACTTGTCGGCGAGTTTTTTTATATCGACGATACGAGGATCCGTTATTCTCTCGAATATCTCCTCAGTTTCGATTTCCTGATCAGGGAATTCAAGAAGAGAGAGATAGGAAAGGTCATTTTTAAAGAAGGGGTCGGGGCCGGCGACATCCAGCTGTTTCTTAATGCCTTTATAGCGTCGGGGTTCTCGGACACGCCCTACGAAGTGATGTCCGATAAAATTGCCGATTCCGAAAACATGGGTGTCGACCGGCTGAAGAAAATAGCGGAAGGAGGGGAGACAGACGCCAGAAAGGTGGTGAAAAAGTCCTATTTCAACGCCGTCTCATATACCAGGGGAGTGATGACGAAGATCAAATCCGGCGAGAAGGTCAATATCAAGAAGGCAAAGAGGATAGTGGAATCGATGGTCGACCAGTTGCTTGAGGAAGAGAAGCTCCTTGTCGGAATGACCGCCATAAAGGATTATGATGAATACACCTATCACCACTCGGTTAACGTCAGTATCCTTTCGATAGCCCTCGGACAAAGGATGGGCTTAAGCAAAAAGATGCTTACGGAACTCGGCCTCGTCGCGCTTTTCCACGACATCGGAAAGATCGAAGTCCCGGCCGACCTGCTGAACAAATCGACAAACTTTACCGATGACGAATGGATACTTATTAAAAAACATCCTGTATGCGGGGTGAAAGCGATTTTAAGGCTCAGGGGGCTGGACCATACGTCCATAAGAGCTTCAATCGTTGCATTTGAACATCACCTGAACTATGATCTGTCGGGATATCCGGTGGTGAAAAGGTATCCGGAACTCGACTTCTATTCGAGGATCGTGAGTCTCGCCGACCAGTACGATGCGATGACTTCGTCGAGGGTGTATTCGAGGATACCCCTTGCTCCCGACAAGGCACTCAGCGTTATGATGGAGAGGGCTGCTACCCAGCTCGACCCGCTGTTGTTCAAGTTTTTCATCAATATGATAGGGGTTTTTCCTATCGGAACCCTTGTGATGCTCGATACGAAAGAACTCGGCCTTGTATATGAGAGCGATATTATATTTGCCGACAGGCCCCGGGTGCTTATCATTATTGACAGTAGCGGACAGAGGGTCAGCGGTCCGGTTGTAAACCTTGCGGAAAAAGATGAAGCAGGCAGGTATTTGAGGTCGGTAGTGAAGACCCTTGATCCGAACAAATACAAGATAAACCTCGCGGAATACCTCCTGTAAGTTGTAAATTCCTCAAAATAGTGGCATAGTTATCATATTGAGAAGTTTTTTGTAATCGGGCGTGAAGAGGTAGGGATGTCGTTATTTTATTCTGCAAGACATGACCGATGCTACCTGAATACTTCCGTAGAATACGTCCTGGACCCGTTTTCTTCTGAAGAGGTCTATGAGGGCGTTATCGAAAATATCAGTGAGTCGGGGATGTGCCTTATCGTGTCCCACCGGTTGCAGGAGGGGCAGGAGATAACGATTAGAACCCTTATGTTTCTGCCGTCTCAGACAGCTGCCGTATGCTGGATAGAGCCTCATGATGATCTTTATCGGGCCGGACTGAAATTCATTTAGCCCGGTTCATATTCAATGCAGAAGGGGTTGTGGGTAAAGAGGAGGTATCCCCGTACTTTCTTCGAAAACAGCTTCTCTGCCGCATTTGAATAGATTTCCATCTGGTACCTGTATTTATCACGAAGTTCCGGAAGTTCCCGCTCTTTTACGGGATACGTCTTATAATCGTAGACGAATGCCGTCTCACCCCTGAGGATTACTCTGTCGATCCTTCCTCTGAAGATGGTGCTCCCGCTGCGCAATATGAACGGAAGTTCAGAGAAGGAATTTTCCCGGGGAAGGATAATGCCTTCAAGATGCCGGGAAGCATCGAGTTTCCGGAAATCGTCCAATATAGTCTCCAGCAATCTCTTTCTGCCGGTATCGGTAAAAACTTCGTTCTTCAGGAGCGTCATAGCCCTTTTCCCGATATCATCAGGCTGAATGATTCCTTTCGAAAGTTCTTCAAAAAGGCTGTGAAAGACTCTTCCGAGAAGGACCCAGTCTTCACCGTGTCTCACCCTTATGTCCGGATCTTCCGTTACATCACGCCATTGAAACCGCGGCTCATACGGCAGGGGCTCCGTATATACCGGTCCCCGGAAAAAGGGTGCGGAGGCAACAAAGGCATATTCCTGCGAAGGACGGGAAGGGGTATGGAGTGAATCTGCTTCCGGGGCATTAAGTATCCTGAGGGAATCGATGTGCCCGAGGTTACCGGTTATGTATGCAAGCCTTCCTGAATGCTGTTTGTCTTTTTTCGGTGCGGCGAGCATGCAGAGAAAGTCCTGTGCCCTTGTCACGGCCACATAAAAGAGTCTCTTTTCTTCTTCGAGTTCTTTTTCCTTCCGTCTGAGAAAATGCTCCATCTTTTTTCTCTTCTGCGAATCTTCTTCATATGCGAGGGATAAGGTTTCATCGTCTTCCTCCAGAACAATGGAACTGCTTCTGGGAGCATTCTCCTCGTCGAGGGAAGGGAGGAAAACCATGGGAAACTGGAGCCCTTTGGCAGCATGCACCGTAGTGATCTTCACGGCGTTCATTCCCTCGGTATTTATGTTTGCCTTGGCTTCCTCTCCGGATTTCGAAAGAATGAGCTTTTCCCTGATCTCGAGGAGCGAGTATCCCTGGGACTCGTATTGTCCGACGAGATTGATGAATTTCTTTATGTTGACATGCCGCTGCTTTTCCCAGAAATACCGCCAGCCTCCTGTTCCGGAAAGCGCGTCGTCGAGCAGCTCGGCAACGGGAGTATATTGCGCTTTTTCAATCCACGATGCGATCATGGAGAAAGCGGAGTTGACGCCGGCATTTTTTGAAGTCCGCATCTTTTCGACAAGCGGTACGCCGGACCGGGAAATCAGTCCGAATAATGTCCTGTGGCTGATGCTGAAAAGGGGCGACCGCAGGACACAGAACAGACTGTAGTCGTCCAGCGGGTCAATAATGACGGAGAGCAGCTCCCGCAGGATCGCAACCTCGGGTTCGTCATAAAATCCTATCCCTTTAACCACAATAAAAGGTATGCCGTGCCTCCGCAATACGTCCTCAAAAACGGTGAGATGGGTCCGCTTCCTCAAAAGAATTGCCATGTCGCCGAATGTACAAGCCCTCTTTTTATCCCCCTCCCAAACCACATATCTGCCGTAAAGAGACAGGATCCTTCCGGCCATGGCCTCTGCTTCTGTTTCGCGGTTTTTTCTCGTATTTTCGCCCCCCTCCGCAATAATGAGTTCAACGCTGCCTTTATCATCCCTCGTTGCCCGGAAGGGGGTATAAGTGGTACGCCAGCTCTCGTAAAGTCCGGGCTGCATTAACCGGGAGAACAGGCTGTTCGTAAAGTTCACTATCTCAGGAAGGCTCCTGTAGTTTTCCCGTATTTCTTCAAAATGATATTCCCGGCCGAGCCATTCCGAAAACAGTTCCTTCGCCTTGCCGAACAGACTGACGTTCGCGCCCCTGAAGAGATAGATCGACTGTTTTTCGTCGCCGACGAGAAATATGGTAGGGACCTTTCCGGAATCCCTTTTGGCGCCCATACCCGACCTCCATTCCTCGGTGAGCCTGTCGATGATCTTCCACTGAAGGGAACTCGTATCCTGGAATTCATCGATTAAAATATGATCGGTATGCTCGTCAAACGAATAGAGGATGTTCTGCCATTGGGGGTTTTTTATAATGGCCTCATAAGACAGAAGCTCGATGTCGTTAAAATCGATGAGACGCCGCTCGATTTTTTTGCGGGAGTAACGCTTCAGGCATCTCTCATAGAGATCGAGTATCTTCTTTTCCTCACCGTCCGCCAGGTGGCGCTCCCTTATCATGAGGTCTGCATGGGGCCTTCTCTTATGGAGCTCGTTCAGGGTCCTGTAAAGACTGTCCCAGCCTTTCATGCCCCTGCTGACGATCATGTCAAAGAACAGGTCCGGGTTTTCCCTTTCATTCATGAGACTCTCGTAAACGGAGTCGGCCCATAAGGAGGATGCGGTGAATTCGTCCATCACTTCAACGGAAGGATCGTGACCGAGTTCGATCGAAAAACGCTTCAGCAGTTTGAGGCAGAACGCATGGATTGTCGATATGCGCATAAGCGGCATCTTCTCGACAACAGCGGCAAACAGTTCGGGGTTCTCTTTTTTAAGTATGCCGAGAATCCTCTGCTTCATTTCCGTGGCTGCTTTCTCGGTGAATGTTATGGCGAGTATCTTCTCTATTTCGGAACCGCCGAGCAGAAGACTGACATAACGCCTGGCAAGTTTCTCGGTTTTGCCGGAGCCCGCAGGAGATGAAATGATGACGCTCTTTGAGATGTCGAGATATTTTTCCATGGCCCTACGCTGTTTCCTTCATTACGCCGGGGAAGGCCGGCGATTTTTGTATATAGGGGCAATACGGCCTCTCAGGACAGTTCCTGCAGGTCAGTTCATAAATGGGGTCTGCGGTAAAGACGCCGTCTCTCATTTTTGCAACCGTTTCCCCGAGGTAGCGGAGACATGCGGATATATATTGATCGATAGAGCGGCCCTCCTTCCTGTCGTTCCTGCCGGGTATCCAGGACAGGCGTACGTCTTTCAGCGAATAAATGCCTGCGCGGTCAACGTGGAACCCCATGGATTTCATCAGGGCCGCATACAGGAACAATTGCAGGGTCGCTCCCTTCGAAATTACCTGTTGTCCGCTGAACTGGACCGGACCCGTCTTGTAATCGATGATTTCAACTGCGCCGTGTTCCGCTTTCTTATCGATCCTGTCGATCTTTCCTCTCAGTTTTATTCCCCTGATAATTTCTCCTTCAACCGCGACCTCCGCATCCATGAAAGCGAAGCCTTCAGCCCTGATTTTTCTCTCGATTTTACAGATATCCGGGATGATGGATACGAACGTGTCCCTTATCACCTTCTTCCAGTATTCCTCAAGGCCGTAAAGAGAGACAATTCGGTCGACCGCCTTATCTGCTGCATGCGGCAGGTCTTCGAATTCCTGCCATCCCTTCGACAGCAGCGCCTGCATGATCTCATGTGCAATGGTTCCGAGAAGCATCGCTTCTATCTCATATTTTTTTATCTCCGGCGGCTCGAGACAGAGGACTCTTTCCAGATAGAACTTTCTCGGGCAGGCCCTGTATGAATCTATATCGGTAACACGTATGAAAGAATCTTCCCCGAACATTCTCCCCGCTGCTTTTGCGCCTATTCCTTTTATCTCGCAGATATAAGATGAAAGCGGCGTCTTTCCCCTCAGGAGGAGGTCTTCCTCAACTGAAAATATACCGTAAACATGATGTTTCACCTCTTTGTCCCAGTGGAGAAACGGTGACGGAAGGAAAGATTTGTCGCCCTCCATTGACGGATATGAGAGATGGACGGTATGAGCCGATTCTATCGTCTTCCGGAATGCAAACTTCTGGAGAAGCAGATATTTGCCGAGGTTCCGGAGGCCGAAACGGGTCCTTACGCTGTCGGGCAACAGATGGTCGATATCCGGTTTGGACGGCAGGTCGCCATCTTTAAGTCCTCCGAAATACAGGTGTTCGGGTTCCAGGCCGTGCATGTCCGAGACGGACATTACCTGAACACCTGCAGCTTCCGCTTCCGTCCCGGTTGCGTTAAGGACAAGTTTCATGGAGTCTGTAAAATCCCGTAAACCTGCAGGGCCGGAAAGAGTCAGAGTATCGATGAACGAGAGTTCCCTGAATATCCCGGCGACAGTCTCTTTCATCTCCCTTTTTTCATCGGACAGCCCGCTGAATTCAAGCTCATCAAGAAGTTCGGCGATGACACCGCAGTACTCTCCATATGTCCCCTTATTTTTTATCGATTCAAGGGGAGAGAGTTTTTTAAAGACCCATTGCAGCTCTTTTTGAAGACCGGCCGGGACACCGCTGTTTCCGGCCGGGGGCTTCCGGGAGGCGCCTCCTGAATTACGGAGCGAAAGCCAAGCCTCTTTTCCTTTGACTATGCCTGAAAGAAGGCTTATGCGCGGGATCTGCTGCCTGAGGGATTGAGGAAGTTTTCTGAAGAAGGGTGACACCAGAAACTCTGAGAAGGGTATCCTCGGATAATCATCGGAGACGGAATCAAGTAAGGCAAGAAGATCCTTAAAAGGCCTGGTCTCCCCCAGAGGTTTCCGGGAAGACAGTGCATGAGGAATGCCGTATTTTTTGAAAATGCGCGTCAGCATATCCGAATAGACGGTTAATTTTGGAAATACGACACAGGTTTTGTTGAGATTTTTTATCTTCCCTGAAATGAAAAAATTTTTTATGCTTCTCGCTATTCCTTCAATCTCGTCTTCAATACCCGGATATGAGTAAAAAGATGGTGCCTCAAAATCGCGGGGCTGCGGCACGGAAGGCAATTCAAACTTAAAGTTATTGATTATAAAATCATTATAACAAGATGTTATAAAAGAGTATTTAGTGTTATATGGTATTGCGATTAAAACATCTATTGCAGTCAGCATAAGTTGTTTTATGATTGCCTTTTCTGCAGGCGTCGGGTCGTAGAAACCATCGAGGATGAGGACGGAATATCTGATGTTATGCTCCCCGACCATTGCCGGACAAAGAGACATGCAATCATATTCATCAATGGCTGAGGATTCATCCAGCAGCTTCTGATAAGATCCGATTATGGAAAAAGCTTCGGATGACCTGTGCGAGACTTCTTCAGGAATGCCGAGGCCGTTAAAGATGTCATTCAGTTCTCTGCCGACTGAATCCATATCCTTTTCCGTATGATACTGCTTTATCTCACCCATGAATTGTGCTATGGCCGATGAAAAACCGATCCCCCTGCCTGAAAGCTTTGACAGGACAACCGGTATAAGAGCGCAATGGATGATCTTTCTGTCCCCGTAGCGGGAAAACATCCTTTTCGAGAACTGTCTCAACGTCACCATTTCCGGGGGCACATAGCAGTCTCCGGCCAGACAGGAAAACTCATGCTGTGCATCTCTTATCTTGATTGACGACGGAGCCATGTAGAGGATGCCTGAATAATCAGGTCCCTTGACGTTCTTCAGGGCTTCGCCGAACAATTGTCTGGTGATTCCCCTTGAATTGAAAGGCATATAAAAGACTTTTATCGGCATAACGCTCAGTTTTATTATATCATCAGGGTGCGCGGCACTTGCGATTTTCATGCAAATTAATATTTAATATTCATGTATCACATCTATAAGGAGAACATATAGACGATGATTGTCGGTAAACCGCTTCTTACTACGCGTGAAATCCAGGAAAAGGTAAAAGAACTCGCCGGCAGGATATCCATGGATTATGCCGGTAAGGAACTGCTTGCAGTCGGCATCCTGAAGGGGGCGTGCATGTTCTTCAGCGATCTTGTGCGGTCTGTAGAGGTTCCCCTGACCATCGATTTTATTGTCGCTTCAAGTTATGTGAAAATGGACACATCCGGCGTAGTAAGGATCCATTACGATATAAGGGAAGAAATGTCCGATAAACATGTGCTTTTGATAGAAGACATTGTCGATACGGGTATCACACTCAATCAGATAAGGGAAAGGGTTCTTGCCAGGGGCCCGAAGAGCCTCAGGATCTGCACATTTCTTGATAAAAAAGAGAGGAGGGTCGTAGATGTCCCCCTGGACTATATCGGTTTTGAGATACCTAATATGTTCGTGGTAGGCTACGGCCTGGACTGCGACAATAAATTCAGGAACCTGCCGTATATCTCCGTATTCAGAAAGAAGACGTAGGGGTTTGCGATGTTCGAATTAATGGTAGAAACGCACTTTTCGTCGGCGCACCAGTTGAGGGGGTATAAAGGCGCATGTGAGAGGCTGCACGGCCATAACTGGAAAGTGCAGGTATATGTCCTTGCAGAACGGCTCAATGATATCGACATCGCAATGGATTTCCATGATCTGAAGAGGATTACCGAAGAAGTCCTGGCGCCGCTCGATCACGGATTCCTGAACGATATTTTTCCCTTTACCGAAAAAAACCCTTCTTCCGAGAATATTGCGAAATGGATTTATGATTCCCTTAAGAAAAAGCTTGACGACGGAGACGTCAACCTTTCCGCGGTAACGGTATGGGAGTCGGAAACAGCCTCGGCCACGTATTTCGAGGAATAAATTATGTTGAAAAAATATCTGAAAATGCGTTCATATAAAAATATGCATGTGATATTTTTACAGGGCCGCCGGAACACCGGCTCTGAGCCGCTTCCGGCGGCGCGGATGTTGTTTCCTTTTCCAGAGTCGGAATAATTGTTCCAAAAGCAGCTTCTTTTCTGTTAGAATTAAACCCCGGGCGCAGCATCCGGAACGGGAAGCCGTAGCCGGGCCGGATGGGCTCTCAAATCATGCATCTTATACCCTGATTTTTAAAGACGGAGGACCGCTGATGGACTACTTTTTAAACGAAGAGCAGATGATGATAAAAGACCTTGCAAGACAGATAGCAGTGGAAAGAGTCGTTCCCGTGAGAGAGGAACTCGACGAGAAAGAAGAGTTTCCCTGGGAAATAATGAAAGTGCTTGCGCAGGCGGACCTCTTCGGCCTGTTCATCCCTGAAGAATACGGCGGGCTCGGCAAGGGCGGCTTTGACCTTTGCCTGGCGGTGGAAGAACTCTCGAGGGCATGCCTCGGGGTAGCCACGTCATATGCGGCAAATGCGCTCGGCACATACCCGATGCTTCTCTTCAGCTCCGAAGGACAGAAGAAGAAATACCTTCCGGATATAGCTTCAGGGAAAAGGCTTGTGGCTTTCGGACTTACCGAGGCGAATGCAGGAAGCGATGCTGCGGGTATTCAGACGACGGCCAAGCGTGAAGGGAATGAATACGTCCTCAACGGCACTAAACAGTGGATTACCAACGGCGGAGAAGCCGAGATTTATACCATTATTGCCATAACGGACAGATCAAAGGGCCCGAGGGGAGCATCGGCCTTTATTGTTGAAAAAGGTACGCCGGGCTTCAGTTTCGGAAAGAAAGAGAAAAAGATGGGAATAAGGGCTTCATCCACAAGAGAACTCATATTCGAAAATTGCAGGATACCTGATGACAATCTCATCGGGAAAGAGGGTTTCGGCTTCATCATAACCATGAAGACACTTGACAACGCAAGGGCCGGAGTCGGCGCACAGGGTGTCGGCGTTGCCCAGGGAGCGTTCGATGAAGCCGTAAAATTTGCGCGACAGCGTATCCAGTTCGGGCATCCGATAATAAGTTTTCAGGCTGTGCAGCATATGCTTGCAGACATGGCCACGGAGATAGAGGCTGCGAGGGCGCTGGTATATTCTGTAGCGCGGTTCATGGACAGCGGCGCAAAAGATGTATCGAAGGAATCGGCAATGGCGAAAGTCTTTGCAACGGATATGGCGATGAGGGTTACCACAAACGCAGTGCAGGTCATGGGCGGCTCAGGTTATATGAGGGAATATCCCGTTGAAAAGATGATGCGTGACGCAAAGATACTTCAGATCTATGAGGGCACGAACCAGATACAGAGGAATGTCATAGGTCAGGCGTTAATCAGAGAGGCGGCCAAAAAATAGGAGAACAGCCTCCCTAATGAAGCTGTTCTCCCTCCTGCGGTTCAAACTTTGCACATCCGCCTCACAAATTTGAGTGAAAGTCATGCAACTGACGGATTTATTTTGTACCTCCGGCAAGCGCTTCAGGATATACTGCCGCGTCTGAATCCTTCATTGCCTTTTCGACAAACTCCGTGAGCGCCGACTTAATGCGTTCCTGCAGCAGCTTCTGTGATATTTTTTCTTTCACATCTTCGAAAGGCTCTGCAGAAGGTTCTTTCTTATCTTCGACTTTTATTATGTGATAGCCGAATTGGGTCTCGACAATTCCGCTGACCTCACCCTTTTTTAAAGAGAACGCGGCGTCTTCAAAAGGTTTGACAGTCCTGCCTCTGGAGATAAAGCCCAGCTCACCGCCCCTCGTCTTCGACCCCGGGTCATCCGAGACATCGGAAGCAAGTTTTGCAAAATCCTCTCCGGCCTGAATCTTTTTAAGAGCCGCTTCAGCCTCTGTTTTCGACTTCTTTCTGTCCGCCTCCGAAGCGGTCGTATCAGCCCTGAAGAGAATATGCCTCACTTTTACCATTTCAGGTATTTTGAACTCATCCCGGTTGGAATCATAATACGATTTGATATCCCCTTCCGGGATCGCAATTTTCCCGAGAACCTCCTTCTTGAGGTATTCGTTCGCAAGGAAGTTGTCCCTGAAGAGATCCATCTGCTCTACGACCTCCGGTTTTTTATCAAAACCGCTCTTCCGCGCTATTTGAGCCACAACAATGCTCTGAACTATCTGGTTAAGGAACGACTCCTTCATCTGAGGGTTCTTTTCGAACAATTTCTGACGCTCGGGATCGGCATAACCGATTATCCTGTCGAGTTCCGCAACCGTAATTTTCCTGTCGCCGATTTTTGCCGCAACCGCATCTTCCTGCGCCGCACTGATACCGTGAAAATTCAGCAGCAGCGTAAGCAGACCTGCCAATACACAGACGCACCTGAACATATTTACCCTCCATGCAGAAAATGATTTTAATTTAAGACACAACCTGAATTTAAACAGATATTTTTGTTAAATGTCAATTTTGAGGATGTCGGTCGGCAAATATGGCATTCGCCCACAGTTAGTTTTGGTATACTCCGGGGGAAAAGACTGCATGTACGGGAAGTGAAGTCACTGCCTGGCATCGGCATTATTATCATGCCTTGCGCATTGCTCTTTTATTATTTTAATTATGGCATTCGCTGATATCTCTTCATAATCGAGGAGCTCTGCCGGCTTCCCGCTTTTCGGCATCTTTCTTACCGCGAGAGAATAAACGGGTACGGAAACAGAACCAAATGCGCTCCTCACGGCTTCACCGATTCCACCTTCGGCGAAGTGGTCTTCGACGGTCACAATGGCCCTGGTAGCACGGGCAGCTTCGAGGACTGTTTCCCTGTCTACCGGTTTGATGCTGTACAGGTCGATAACGCGGATGAAAATCCCTTCCTTTTTCAATCCTTCATACGCGGAGAGAGCTTCGTGAAGCGTTATCCCCGCTGCAATAACCGTTACGCTGTCATTGTCGCTTTTCCTTAATATCCTGCTCCCCCCGATATGGAATTCCTCATCATTCCTGTAAAGAACGGGGGTAGCCTTTCTTGTAGTGCGAATATAAACCATTCCCTGATGCCCGGCAGCCTCCTCAACCAGTTTTTCCGTGGATACCGCATCCGAGGGGTACAGGACAATACTGTTTAAAACCGCCCTGAACATGGCAATATCCTCAAGCCCCATCTGGGACGGCCCGTCTTCGCCTATGGATACGCCGGCATGGGACCCTGCAAATTTAATATTGGCGTCTGAATACCGGCTCATCCTGATCTGGTCGAAAGCACGGGTAAAGAAGGCTGCAAAGGTGGATACGAAAGGTATCCTGCCGCGACGGGAAAGACCCAAGGCCGTACCGACCATATTCTGTTCGGCGACATACATCTCAAAAAAACGTTCCGGGTATTTTTCCCTGAAAACCTCGGAATAGGTCGAATTGCTGACCTCGCCGTCCAGAACCACCATATCGGGAAATGAGGGGAATATCCGAACCAGCGCATTACCATATGCCCTTCGTGTGGCAACAGGTTTATCAGGGGAGTAAGACGGTTCCGCGGATTTTTCAGGTACTGTGCCGGGAGGTCTCAGGTCTCCTGGTTTTGATATCTCTGCCCTTATCGATTTATCGACAACTCCCAAATCCCCGAGCGCTTTTCCCGATTCTTCCCTGCCCACGGCCTTTCCGTGCCAGCCGCCCTTATCTTCAAGGAACGAGACCCCTTTCCCTTTTATCGTCCTGGCGATAATCATAACCGGTTTATGCCTGACCCTGAGAGCTTTTTCATAAGCATTCAGAATCTCCGGAAACGAATGCCCGTCTATCACGATTGTTTTCCACCCGAACGACGCAACGCGTTTCTTATAGGCGTCCAGATTATGCCCGTACATTGTTTCACCGCTCTGTCCCAGCCGGTTTACATCGATTATCCCGACAAGGTTATTTAATCCGTAATGTGCGGCAATCTGTATGGCTTCCCACTGGGAACCCTCCGCCATCTCGCTGTCCCCGAGAAGCACATAGGTCCTGTAAGGCAGCTTATCGAGATACTTTGCATTTAAGGCCATTCCCACCCCGACCGAAAGACCCTGCCCCAGAGACCCTGTTGCCGCCTCAGTGTACCTGAAGGTAACGGCAGGATGACCCTCCAGGGGACTGCCGAATTTTCTCATTGTCGACAGTTCACTTTCAGTCAGTCTGCCCGCGGCGGTCCACAAGGCATAGTAAAGAGGAGAGGCATGACCCTTGGAAAAGATCAAACGGTCGTTGTTCGGATGTTCCGGATGGTCGGGATCGAACCTGAAGAACCCCCCGAACAGAAGCGCGGTCATGAGATCTGTTGCCGACAGAGAAGAAGTCGGATGTCCTGAGCCGGCTTCGGAAGTGGAAGAGATGATGAAGTAACGGACTAATTTTGCTATCCCGGTCAGTTTTTCCATATCATGCATTTTATTTCCCCCGCGAAGTTTTCCTGAAAAACTCATGCTTTTTATATTTCATTACCCGCAGGCCCTCCCTTTCAGGCTGAAGAAGAATTTTAACGCCCGTTTCACTTTTTCTGAAAAGACCTTGCCGGAAAAGAAATTCCCGGCAACCTTTTTGTTGATCTCCCCGAGAGTGGGGTAGGGATGGACGGATGCTGCGAGAGTCGAGAGCTTGATCCCTCCGTTTATGACGGAAACCCATTCGTTTATCAGTTCCCCGGCAGCCGGCCCGAGAATCTGAATCCCGATGGGCCTTTCCCTTTCGTCAAGGAGAAGCTTTATTTTCCCTGTTTCTCCTCCTTCCGCAAGGCTTCTGTCATTGGCCTTGAACTCTTCCGTCCAGACAGAATATGATATGCCTGCCGCAGCAGCCCGTTTTTCGTTCATACCGATGCTTGCAAGCTCGGGGTCCGTGTAGGTGCACCACGGCATATATGTGTAATCTGCTTTTCTCGGCAGGTGAAGGATAGCGTTGCTGAGCACAATGCCGCCTTCATATCCGGCCGCATGTGTAAACTGATAGGAGCCTGTTGTATCTCCTGCAGCGTAGATATGCTTGTGGATCGTCCTGAGCCTGTTGTCCGGCTCCAATCCTTTTTTATCTGTTTCCATGGAAATATCTTCAAGTCCGAGGCCTTTCAGGTTTGCCTTCCTGCCGACTGCAACGAGGATGGACTCGGCCCTCAGGCTTATGGTTTTCCCTCCGCCATCTTTAATGATAACCTCTTTTTCATTGCCGAGGTCTTTTGTGCCGACCGTCATGGCGCCCAGATGGAATGTTATTCCTTCGGAAAGCAGGACATGCATGAGCTGTCCTGCCATGTCTCTGTCCTCGGCGCCGAGAATCTGACCGGCAAGTTCAACCACTGTCACCTTTGTGCCCAGCCGGTTGAAAGCCTGGGCCATCTCGATTGATACAGGGCCGCCGCCGATTGCGATCATGGATTTTGGAAGACTTTTCAGTGAAAAGAGTTCTTTGTTGGTGAGGAATGGCGTTTTATCAATTCCTTCAATCGGCGGGATGAGCGGAGAAGAGCCGGTGGCTATAACCCATTTTTTTGCGGAAAAAATCCCGCCGTTCAGGCGGACGGCATGTTCGTCTATGAATTTCGCGTCCCCGAATTCGACCCTTGCGCCGAGCCTGCAAAACCTTTCCTCCGAATCATGCTCCTGTATGATACGTATGACCGACTGAATCCTCTCCGCCACCTCCCGGAAATCCACCGGTTTGAGGTCAATGCGGGGAAGGCCGTATTTTCCGGCATTCCTCATAAGATGGTAAACATTCGCCGTCCTTATGAGCGTCTTGCTCGGAACGCAGCCGAAATGAAGACAGTCTCCCCCCAGTTTCTTTTCCTTTTCAATGAGAAGAGTCTTTGCGCCGAACCGGGCGGCCCCTGACGCGACCGTAAGCCCGGCGGCTCCGCCGCCGAGAATCCCTATGTCAAAATCATGATTTGCCATACTCTCCTCCTTATTTTACATGTAGGAAAGCGTGAAATATTGATCGAGGTGAAATATCTTGAACCCGGCAATAAAGCCTGAAATAACCGCTGCGATTATTATTCTCTTCAAGTACTTTTTATTCATTTAGTTCCATGATACCGTGCACGGATACTCATTGCAACCCGGACAGGTCCTTGACACGACATTCATTGACTGACAGGCCTTTTTCCATCGGTTCCGGCAAAAAAATAATGCAGTTTGCACTATGCTATTATTAACTCATGAGAACATTTCAGACTGAAGATAACGCTGAGTCCTATCCGGCATGTCGTTCAATTGTCGGTACTGAAAGATGGGACAGATTGATCCGTGACAGAAGGCCGTCAAATGATCCTGAATTACTCATAAGATCTCTCGTTCAGGCGGGCGGGCGTGGAATCCCGGAATTTCTCCATGATCTCGCCCGCCTCGAATGGACCATTGAGAATGTTCGCACGGGTGAAGAACGCATTCAGGAAGACGTAGAGGAAATATGCGTAAATCCCGCTGTAAGGCTGCTGGAACTCTCGTGGAAAAATTTGACTCACTTCCTTGCGCAGTATAAAACAGGTACGCATGCAGAACCGGCGCCGGGCAGGGAACTCGTGCTTGTCTGGAAAGATTCCCGTGAAAACAGGGTAAAATACCGTGCAGCGTCACAGGAAGACCTGCTCGCTCTGAAGATTACAAGCGAGCGAATAAACATTGAAAGCGCTGCCGGGGAAGGAGGCGTACCGGTCGGGGTGATTGACAGCGTCATTGATGAGGCTGTTCGTGACGGCATTCTCCTGTCTCCTCCTTCTCAAATCGTGCGTGACCCGTCGATATTCTCCGTAAATGACTATATCGACGGAAGTTTTCTTTCATCCCGCAGTTTTACCCTGCAGTGGCATATCACACAGGCCTGCGACCTGCACTGCCGGCATTGTTATGACCGCAGTTCACGTTCGCCGATGAGTCTGGAGCAGGGAATACGGATACTTGACGATGTCCGCGCGTTCTGCCGGAGCAGGCGCGTCATGAAAGCGGTCAGCTTTACCGGCGGCAACCCTTTTTTTTATCCGCATTTTCCTGACCTCTACCGTGCAGCTTCGGACAGGGGATTCAGTATCAGCATCCTCGGCAACCCGACCGAAAGGAAAAAAATTGAGGAACTGGCAGCCATCCGGAAGCCGACACACTTCCAGGTGAGTCTTGAAGGTCTTCAGGGCCAGAACGACTATATCCGGGGAAATGGTCATTTCAACCGGGTCATGGAATTTCTGAAGGTGCTCAGGGAACTCGGTATATTCTCGATGGTGATGCTGACCCTCACAAAAAGCAATATGAAAGAGGTCATACCGCTTGCCGGGATCCTGAACGGACATGCGGACAGGTTCCACTTTAACAGGCTTTCGATGGTGGGTGAGGGCGCGAATCTCGTACTGCCGGACAGGGAAGAATATCTTGCGTTCCTCGATTCTTATGATAAGGCGGTTCAGGACAATCCCGTCCTCGGGCTGAAAGACAATATGCTGAGCGTCCTGTGGTACAAGAAGGGGTTGGAGCCGTTCGGGGGTTGCACGACATTCGGCTGCGGAGCCGCCTTCAATTTTCTCGCAGTGCTTTCAGACGGAGAGGCGCATGCCTGCAGGAAGTTCCCGTCCCCTGTCGGGAATATATTCCGTCAGGGCATAGCGGAAATCTATGATTCGGCCCGGGCAAAGCGTTATCGTGCAGGATGCACGGCATGCCGCTCCTGTAAGCTCCATGCCGTATGCGGAGGCTGCCTTGCCGTGGCACACAGTCTTGGCCGGAATATTTTTGAAGAAAAAGACCCGTATTGCTTTATAATGGATAAACACTAAAAACTTTCGAGAAGGAGGGAAAAATGAACAAGATTTCGGCAAGTTTGGCTATGGCGGCAATTTTTATCCTTACCCTGAGTGCCGGCGTCTTTGCAGAGGAAGTCAGGGTAGGCACCGGACAGGCACCCGCACAAAATATCTTGAAGCCTATTGAAGAAAAGTTTGAAAAGGCGACAGGAATAAACCTCGTTATCATCAGCGGTAGTCCGAAGTCCGCCCTTCTAATCCTGGAAAAGGGTAATGTGGAAGCGGCAATGGGAGGTCTTAGCTTCGAAGACTGGATGAAGTATATGAAACAGGAAAAGGCCGGGGTCAAAGACCCGTCAGCCCTGCGGCATGTGGTCGTTGGCAAAGATAAGATCAGGGTCATGATTCACAAAGACAATCCTGTTTCAAAACTCACAAAAGAGCAATTAAAGGGGATATTTACCGGGAAAATTACAAACTGGAAAGAAGTCGGCGGGAAGGACATGACTATTACTGTGGTATGGACAAAACTCTTTGGGGGCAACTTCCTGTTTACAAGCAAGATGCTCGACGGGGCATCTCCGAGAAAGGACATCTATGAAGTAGAAAATTCTCCCTTTGCAAAGGCACGTGTAATATCAAAGCCGGGGGCAATAGCAATCGGCCCGTTGGGAATGCTTGATGATACCGTCAAGTCTCCGGAGACGCCGGAGATTACACGGCCTATAACGCTTATTACAAAAGGCAAACCTTCCCCCAATGTTCAGAAACTTATTGACTTCATAAAAGGAGAAGGTCAGAAGTTTATAAAACAATAATCGACTCTAACCCGAACGTATCTGTGGTTTAAAAAACACAGGGACAGGATTCCAGGTAATAGGCATCCGTCACGTGTTCGCACCGCAGCATTTTTTATATTTTTTGCCGCTTCCGCACGGACATGGGTCATTTCTGCCGGATTTCTTCGGGCTTCCGACTGCTTTTCGGACTGCGAGGGATAGGTTTGCACGGGCTTCGGAAAGGCCGGGATTTACGGCAAGGGCCTTTTTATATTCCGAGATTTCCTTATCTGCAGCGCCTTTGGCGCCGTAGGCCAGTGCAAGGTTATAGTGTGCTTCGGCAAAATCGGGTTCAATGGCCAGGGCCTCCATGTATTCGGAGATGGCTTTGTCCGGAAGACCCCTGGAGTAGTAGGCCATCCCGAGATTATTGTGTGTATCGGCAATATGGGGGTCGATGGCTATGGATTTCTCAAACTCGATCACGGCTTCGTCGAACATACCTTTATCAAAATAGCTGTTCCCCATATTTTTATGAGTTTCAGCTATATTAGGGTTGATTGCTATGGATTTCTCAAACACAGCTATGGCTTCATCATACCGGCCTGAAGAGTTGTAACTCTCACCCAGCTTGGTCAGCATATAAGTATCGTTCTGATTTTCCCTCAGATGGGATTCCATAATCCGTATGCCCCTTTCGTGCTTTTTCCGGCTCTGCATTACAGAGGGGTCATAGCCGTAATGGCGGATTACGATACCCGGCTCCTCCAGCACCTGCCATTGCGGTTCCCGGGCTATTAAGTCATATGCGCCGGAACTTACGTTTTCATGATATGGCCTGGAGTACCTGACTGAGGGATGGCTCCTGAATAGACGACCAACCTTGACGAACCGCTCCGCCCCGCTGTCGGCGCCGTTGTCGCAGGTTATCACATAGACAAGGCACCAGGGGTTCAGCATCGCTTTTCTCAGGCGGGGTATCGAACCTGGAAGCAGCTCTTCATCGGCATCTATCTGGAATATCCAGTCTCCTTTGGCATGCCTGAGAGATTCGTTTCTGGCTGCTGCAAAATCATCGCGCCACTCAAAATGATAGACTCTCGCCCCGAAATCCCCGGCAATGGAAACGGTGTTGTCTTTCGAGCCCGTATCTACCACAATCATTTCATCGGCAACATCCTTCACACTTTTCAGACAGCGGGGAAGGGCTGTTTCCTCGTCGCGAACAATCATGCATACGCTCAGCAGGGGTATTTGCGGAAGGACTCCGGGTACGGGTATTCCATTGCTAAGATTCAATGTCTGCTTCCTTTATCTCCATAACCTCGCCACGTTTTCCTGTCCGGATGAGCATATCATTAAAGAAGAACCTCAGCTTTCTGTTCATCGGATAAAGAGCCACTGCATCCCTGAAAACGGCTTCAGCCCTCTTAAACCTTGAGAGTGAGACAACAGCATTGTAATACTGTGTGGCAACGTCTGAATGAATAGGTGCGAGTATGAATGCCTTCTCAAAGAGCGAGAAAGCTGCATCCTTGTTTGAAGGCCATTTTATCCTGCCGATATTCGCATATGCCTCTGCAAAGCCCCTGTCGGTTTTCATTGCCATTTCAAAGAACTTCCCTGCTTCAGCATTCAAACCTTTACTGAGTGAAACGAGTCCCTTTATATTCAGTGCAGCAGCAGACGCGTTATTCACAGCAAGTGCTTTGTCGGCATATTCTTCAGCTTCCCGGTACGACTGCATCGCAGCACTGCATTTCGCAGCAAGCTCAAGCCAGCGCAGCTCCTGCCTGATTTTTTCAGGGAGGTTCTGAAGTATTCCCTGTGCTTCGGTGAATTTCGTGTTTTCCATCAATACCTCTGCAAGGGCGTAATATAAGCGCTTGTCGTCCGTATCCGATTTTATGGCTCCGATAAGGGCGCCGATTGCTTTTTCCGGCATGCCTGCCTGAGACATTTCATCCGCAGTTTGCAATGCATTCAATGAAGATAATTTCAGATTTGTTTCTTTGTCTGCTTTACTCCATTTCCGGATAAACAGATCTCTTTTTTTGAGACTGAGAGCAGCAGCGTCTTCCTTTCTTCCCGGAGAAATCATGTCCGCATAATGGTGTATGAATACATCCGCTGCAATGATATTCCTGTAACCTTCAAGCGCAGCCCTGAAACAGAAGTCATTATCAGCAAAATCAGAGAAATCAGAACTTTCATCGAACAACCCTGTCTTCTTCAGTAATTCATGCCTGAAGAGCATACAGCAACCGGCCAGGTACATTGAAGGCACACGGCGGTACCTGTACTTTTCCCTGAACGCACCGGCAAAACCTTCCAAATCATCGGGCGAACCGTAGTCTGTTTTTATAACGTTTTGCAGACCTTCCACATTTGTTGTCATAGGGCCGATAACGCCCGCATCAGGAGAGGCGTTCAGGCATTCGAGCAACCCCTGCAGCCACCCCTTTGAGACCACCACACTATCTGTCAGGACCGCAATATACTCACCCGATGACTCGCCGATGCCCTGATTGCACGCCTTTACATACCCTCCGGACATTCCCATGGTCTCAGAAAGCGCGCCCTCCTTTTCTAAAACCTCCGTCACCCGGGTCTTTTTTTCAAAAGCCTCCTTCTCATTCCCCTCTATTGCTAAAGTTTCCTTCTCTTTACCCCCCTTTTTTAAAGGGGGGGAGGGGGGATTACCAATCAATTTGATATCCCTGTTTTCATTCGCCTGCTTCCTCAGCCAGTCCGTTGTTTTTTGAGAAGAACCGTTATCCACTGCAATGATTTCATGCCGCTCATGGGTATTTCTTCTCAGGCTCTTGACGCATTTCTTCGTATGTGCAAACTGGTCCGAGGTGAGGACGATTATGGAAGTCAGGCCTGATATTCTTTTCTTTGTGACCGGCCATCCCCCTGCTTCTTCCAGCCACCGTCTGTTTTCATGGGCCTGATGATCAATGGAAACATCAGGCAGGGGGATATAAACATTCAATCTTGGCAGCGGCTGAAGCGGCACGTTGTAACCTTTGTCATATGGCGTATTAAGCGGTATGCCCCATTTGGCCTTAAACAATTCCCAGTTGCTCAACAGACTCTTTTTATAATCTATTCCGGCGCCTATGAATGTCCGGCTTCCCGTATGATGGATATACACATCTTCGGCAACCCTTGCTTCATAACCTGACAAAGACGCCCTGATGCAGAAATCGTCGTCTTCAAAATTGCCGCTGCCGAACTGTTCGTCCAGTCCGCCGATTTTCTGTATAACTTCTTTCTTTGTGAGGAGGCAGAAACCGACAACCCGGTATATGGGAAAGCTCTGCGCATCATGTTCTTTTGCCCACCTGACAGCAAAGGCATCGAGTTCGTCAATGTTATCGTAGCCCGCATCGCTTATCAACTGCTGTCCTGAAACATAATTCGACATAGGCCCTACAATGCCAATTTCAGGATGCCGCCTGAAAACATCGAGCATCCGTCCCAGCCAGCCGGGAGTTACGATGGTGTCATTGTTCAGAAGCAGAATATATTCACCCTCTGCCACGCTGATGCCCTGGTTGCATCCTGCTGCAAAACCCCTGTTGGAGTTGTTTTGGATAACCCATATGTCTTTGAATTTTGAGACCTGTTCCTTCAGGTAATCCACCGTGCCGTCCTTAGAGCCGTTGTCCACAACAATAATCTCATACGGCTCTGATGTGAATTTCCTGATGCTCTCCAGACACGCCTTAGTGTCTTCAAGCTGGTTGTGGGTGAGGATGATGATGGAGGTGAGAGGGACGGTAATTTCGCTCGCATCTTCAAGTATATCCTCCTCCTCATCTTCCACCATAAGCATATAATCATGTGTTTTTTGTAAATCTGCTTCAGATTCTTCCAATAACTGCCTGATCTCCTTATCATCCGGGTAATGTGAGAGAAAGGTATTAAAAATCCTTGAAGCCTTATGTAACCTGTTAGTCTTTAGAAGTAATTTCCCATAGTTAATAACAACATCCCTGTAATAAGGCGTGAGGTTTAGTGCTTCATTGAAAAATTTGTCTGCTTTATCTGTTTCGTTTAATTTGATTGCTTCTTCTCCTGCCATATTAAGTAATTCTGGCAATTCGATTGAGTAGCCGTTTCTCTTTGAAATGTGAAAAGCTTTTATTGCCCTCTCGAAAAACAGAAAAGCATTCAGGGTTTCACCTTCTCTACTGCTAATTAGTGCTCTTTCAAAATTTTCAATAAAAATATCTCTATTAATCGGAAACATTATTTCCCTTTTATTAAAGACATCGGCAAAATCCTGTTTTAAAGCGACAGAAGGAGAAAATCCCCATTTGTCCATAAATATTTTTTCATCAGATAGTTGCGCATCCAATTTATTGCAGATCAAAGGGTCTTCTATTTCTTCAAGCCTGAATCCTGCTGCTAATGCGCGTAATATAAAATCAACATCTTCATAAAGACCGCCCGGTGCAAAGCGCTCATCTATCCCGCCTATTTTGTTGATGACATACCGCTTCATCAATAAACACTCATATGAATCAGACGCTGTGATAAGCCCTAAATCATGAGATTGCTCCGCACGGGCAATCATCTTATTTATATAATCATCTGCAAATTCGACCGTATCCCTGACCAGAACGATATAGCCGCCCAATGCATTGCTTATGGCACGGTTCGCCGAGCCGGGGTAGCTGCATTCAATATCATCTGAAATCCTTAATTCTGGATAATCGTTCTGCAATACAGCTAAATTATCATACCTGTCCTTAGATATAGCAAAGGTCTCATGGCTTACAGCAATGTTTTTCCTTATTGAGTCGAGGCATTTACGGGTAAGGTGCGGATTATTTGCTGAAATAACAATAATGCTTACAACAGGCGGAGTCGGGTAATTTAGTGCCCTGTAAGATGTCAAAGATTTTCTGGTCTTGTAACTTGTTATGTATTCAATCCTCTTCCTCATCATCTCACTCGTACACAGGTCGGACAAGAGCTCCTTACCGCTATTCGAAAATTTTTCCCAGGTTTCTTTTTCCTTATATAAACGCACGGCTTTTTCTGCAAAACTTTTTGGGTCATCTGTAACAAAAGCGTGTGTTTCATTAATAATATTCATCCCTTCTGTTCCTACTGAAGTTGAAACCATAGGAAGGCCGTATGAAAGAGCTTCGCCTACTTTACCTTTCATTCCGGCGCCAAACCGAAGCGGGATAACACACACACGACATTGCTCATAGTACGGTTTGACTTCAGGCACCCATCCGGTAACAATTATGTCATCTGATGATAATGCCTTAATTTTTGGCGTAGGATTATTTCCGACAATAAAAAATTTTACATCAGGAACTTCTCTTTTAATCAATGGAAATATATCTTCTGCGAAATAAAGAACACCATCTTCATTGGGAGGATGATTGAAGTTCCCAACAAATAATAAATCTCTCCTATGGTCAAAATCGTTTTCGGTATTAATTGGATTATGCACATTTGTTACAAGAAAAACCGGCTTACGAGGGAGATCTTTACGCAGAAAATCCATGTCTGCTTTTGTCACTGTTGTAATGCAATCTGCTTTAGAATATACCTCCAGTTCTTTGACTTTATTCTTCAAAGCCTTTTCTTTAAGCAATTTATTATTAAGTACATCTGCCTGTCTGATTTCCCTCAAATAATGAATATCTACCGAATCAATTAATATTGGCACCGATGAATCAGATTTTCTGATATAATCGACGAAATAATTGGCAACAAACCAGAAGCATATATATATAAAGTCATATTTTCTTTTCTTGAGTTCTAAACTTTCGATAAGTTTTTCAAGGTGCGGCTTCACTGCGGGGGTTTCTCTGATACCCCACCATGCTTCATAATTGAACCAGATGAATTCAACACCAGCCGTCCGAAATTCTTTGAAATACTTTTCACTGTTTTCACCCAGATTTTTACCTGTCAAATGGACATATGTGATTTGGTAGCCAAGTTCGATCATTTGTTTTAAGGTATGATACATTTTCTTGCAACCGGAAGCTTTGTCAGGCAGAGGAGGCCAGTCATCTATGATCAGTATACGTTTGCCTGCTTTGCGATTGGATGACTGATAGTCTAAACCCGGAGTGTGCGGATATTGATGTCTAAGCTCTTTCTGCCATTTTTTTAGAAATTTAGTCTTGTTGATAACCTGATATTTTTTTAAACCTGAATCGAGTTCTGTTCCTGCCGTGATGCCTTCATGATGTATTACCTTGGAGGTCGGGCAATATAAAACTTTATAGCCCAGTTTTCGCAGGCCGAAACAAATATCCGTATCTTCATAGTAAGCCGGCGCAAATCTTCTATCAAAGCCGCCCAGCTTCAGAAATAAATCTTTCTTTACCATAAGGGAAGCGCCTGAACAATAATCGACTTCGCGAACAAAAAGGTAGCGAGGATTATTCGCAGATTCACGCCTGCCGTAATTCCATCCTGAAGCATCACTGAATATTATTCCTCCTGCTTCCTGAAGTTTTGAATCAGGATATATCAACATGGAGCCCACTGCACCAACATGTGAATGAATCTCAAAACAGTCATACATTTCCTTGAGCCAATTTTCCTGTACTTCGGTGTCATTGTTTAAAAAAACAATGTAGTCGCCTGCGGCGTGTTCAACAGCCATATTGTTGCCGTTTACAAAACCCAGATTAGTATCAGAGTGTATAAATTTAATTTTTTTGGAATACATTTCAAGGAGAGCCGGGGTATTGTCTGACGAGGCATTGTCAACAACTATTACCTCATAGGGCGGATAACAGGTATTAGCAAAAATGGATTCAAGGCACTTCTCTGTGTACTCCATTTTGTTATAGCAAAGCACGATAATGGAAACTACCGGTTGTTGAATCTTTTCGGGCTGAATAGCTAACTGGTTAAGGCTGTTGTCTTTAAAACTTTCTCTAAAGATGAATTCATTTATAAAGGTGCTGACCAGAGAGGCATAAGAATTATCTATGCAGCATTGAGCATATAGTTTAAGGGCGTCATCTTCTTCGCCCATAAGGTGTAATGTTCTGGCAAGAAAAAACTGTATGAATTTATCGTCTTTTTTGTATTTAAGGGCATTAATAAAGGCTTTTTTTGCTTCGGCATAGTTGCTTCTGTAGAAGTGTATTCTACCCGTCAGATAGTGCGCCAAACTTATACACTCAGGATTCTCGCCGCTTTTAATAATATCGTTCAGGAATGATTCTGCAGTTTTATAATTATTTGTATCGAAATAATGCTGTAATTTTGAGATTATTTCTTGAATAACCATGAGATGCGCCTCAACTTGCATTTTCCTGATATGACTGACATATGAAGAAATCTACAGAGATATATAGTTTGAGAAGGACAGGTAAACATATTGTTTATTTTTATGTTAAATATTAATATAAATTCATGAAATTATTCAAGAAATGTGCCGGTAAGGCTTTGGGGATATAATATTCCAAAATGACAATTTAATCAGGGGGGGCAACATGTCTAAATTAGTCGCTTTCATAATTGTTGTATTGATTATCCTTGTTTCATCAGCCGGTTTATTTTGGATAGAGAGATATCTCAACAGGAAGCTGCAAGGACATGATGCCACAAAATGGAGGTTGAGAATCGGAGTCGTTCAATGCATCATGGCCCTGATACTAATATGGGTAACAGGACATTTTCGTCTCTCCGGACTGCACAAGATCGTTGTCATTGGCGGCATAGGCGTCTTTGTCTTAGCCGGAATAGGAGAAATCGTTATCGCCCTTTTGAATTCCACTGCAAAAAAGAGGATTTCTATGGATTGAAACAGGCTGTTCATTCGGATCCCCGGTACCAAAATAAATCTTAGAAATTATAATGCATCATATTCCTGCAATGATGTTGAAGCAAAGCTTTATGCAAATGGGGAAGACGGTGTTACCAGCGACGGAAACGGCTACTGCAGTATAATATAACTTACTGAAAATATTCAGGAAATCATCGATATTTCTTAAAAAATATCGTAGATCATGGGCAGTTGCTTCCTATTTCCATCCATGCGGTTTTCCATGTTTCCACTTTTTAAGCCCATATGTATATTCAGATAGAGAGACATATTTTGGAAGTAATGTGGCGTTATCCCATACACATAACCCGAACATCCCTATATCGATACATATCTTAAATCCCGGCATATTTTTTATTATTTCCCAAGCTTCGCTCATATCTTTAGACCAATAAATATCATCAAAAATAACTAAGGCGGTACTATTTAAATATGGTTTGATCATCTCATAATATTTCAGGGTTGCGACTTTCTCATGATGACCATCGATATATACCAAATCAAATTTGAGATTATTCTCTTTAAATAAAAACTGCATCCCTTTACTGAAGAAAGAGTTGATAACAAGTCCTCCTTTTTTAATTTTATCTAATGTGCATTGAGCAATTTTTGCTAAGTTTTGTGATGCTTCTATAGTGAATAAATGTTCAACAGCAGAACTTGATAACATATAAGCGCCCGATATCCCCGCACATGATCCCAACTCTAATATTTGTTTCGCCTTGCTATGCTCGGCGCACAAGTAAAGAACAGTTGCCCAATATGAATTCTTGCTAGTTACCTTGGCAATCCATTTGGCAGAAAAATAAATAATTTCACCATGGCTTAAGGTATTGCTTGGATGATCAACTGAACCGGACGACCCTGGTTTAGGAGAATAATAAACTGGAATGAGAGGGTTCCCGTCTTTGTACAGACTGCTCCTTAATCGTTCAATAGTGGCAATCTTCTCTTTGTCTTGAAAGGCTAACTTATTCAGTAATAGAAATTGCAACATTGGATTCAAACGAACATCGTTGATTTCATCAGCAAGGGCAATATATACTTTTTTTCGCTTGTTAGCGAAGAAATATGCTTTTATCCTTCGTATAAAATTATCAAAATTCTTATATAAATAAATCAGATCTGCTTTCATCAAGGTCACATTAGTTTCAGTTTAGTATTTTTTGAGAAAGTCATAAGGGCAAAAGATAATAGTGCTAATATAGCCTCTGCAATCAAATAAAGAATTCTATGAAAGCCGGCGACAAGCAGGGCTTGCTGAGCAGGCATAAAACTAACTAACCCCCCGACCAAAATTCCTTCACGAATACCGATTCCGCCAGGAGAAAAGGGAGTGATGAAACCAATTATATATGCTATTGCATATAATCCGTAAACGAAAAAAATCGGATTTGCAGAACTAATGTAAGTATCTGCAATTAGGTAAAAACTAAGTCCTATAAAAAACCAAAAAAAAAGTTGAATAAGAAAAAGAAGACTTGTAAAACCAATCTGCTGCACCATAATAGTTATTAATTTTCTAAAATAGCCATAACTTATTGCCAAAAGTACACTTAATATTATTATGCCTATCCATGAATATTTCTTGTAATCAACGGATATATTAGGTATGTCTCCCACTCCGGAGAAGAACAAAAAGAGAACGCCGGTAATTCCGGCCCCAAACAAAACCCAAAGCGTTTCGACTAGAATAGAGTCGCGAATTTGAGATGCATTAAAACCCTTTGCGCGATAATATCCAATTTTCCCCACAAAATGCCAGATATTCCCGGGAATATATTTAGCAATTGTAGTAACGTTATAAATGTAAAAACACTCGAACAGTGAAAGCTTGAGCCCTAGCATACGCAAGCAATAAAACATCGACAAAGTCAGAAGTAACTTGGCCGTCATGAGAAACGAAAATGCCCAGCAAATAGTTTCTGTTGGAAGAGTTTCCAAGAAATATTCTATCTGCTCAGTATGTCTAAATATATAAAGACCTACAAACAGAAGGAGAGCAATTAACCAGACAACCTTAAAATATCCAACAAGTTGTCGCATCGTCATGCTTGATCTAAGATGCCGTTGACATAATCTATCTGTTTTCTGGCTAATTTTTGTAATGCAGGAATTTCTGACATTATCCGGGCGGAAATATCATCTTTTTGGGAAAATAGCTGTTCGAATGCCAGTAAGAAATCTGCGGGCTTTGTTACTGCATGATCAAAAACATATTTTTCAAGATTAAACTCACTCATTATCTCATAATACTTATGGCTCCATCCCATGACCAAAGTTGGTATTCCAATACTTAAGGAAGCAATCATGGCATGAAAGCGTGAAACAGCCACGGCATTACACAAAGATATTAGCTCTTTAATGCTGTCGGCATTCATGTCGAAATCAGCTTTATAAACGAAGCTTTTAAATTTGCTTTCTGCCAGCCTGTCAAAAATGTTTTTTATTACTGGTAGATCGTTATTTCGAAGCTTGGTAGTGTTTCCCCTTGTTGCATTGGGAAATAAAACCACAACGTATCCAGCGGTGATAAGAGCTGCACAAATTTTAGCGATGATGTCGCGATAATCCTTCTTTTGTGAATCACATTTTTGGGCGAGAACAGCGCTGGGACACACCCCGATTATTTTATCGCCTTTAGATTTAGCGTCATGAAGAGCTTTCAGAAGACTGCCAAAAGGGCCGCTTACTTCACAAGACAAAGAATCGCCCTTTTTTTGAAGAAAGGCGATATCTGTCGTTAGTACGACCTTACGGGATATTCCCGGAAGTGTCTGCAAGTATCCAAATGTCTGCTTTCCTCGGGCAAAAATCTTATCACATTTTTTCAAAAAAAGACGGCCTGCCAGGCGGTTTAAAAAACCGTTAAAAGGCCCTAACGCCTGAGCAAACTTGACTACCGGCACCTTCAGCAACATGGCGGGGAAGAGGGTTAAAATATTGTATGGAAGAAACTTCTCCCGTCCGTCGATAAATGAGACGCCGGCAAGGTCAATCAGAACGGCGGAATCGTTGAGTGCGCGTACCGAAGCAGGAAACAGATGCCTGCCCAGACCCGCTGGTAACCATTTGAATAAAGAAAAAAGTACCGAAGCAGGCAACATTATGGCGACCAGATAAAGCGGGGTTGCGCTATAAATACGGATGGACTCATCATTGATAATACGGCGGTCATCCGTAGGATAATATGAAAAGACATTGAACCAGCACTTTGGAAATCGTTCCCTAATACGACCGATGGTGGTGGTGAGCATAGCTTCAGCACCACGGTTTCCTGTGAATGTGGCAGCTATAATTGCTACCTGCTTCATCTGAAAGACTCCAGACCCTTTTTTAAATACAGATACCCCTTGAGTAACGGCCGTGGGATTGCAAACAGTAGTTTCTTGCCAACCGCATTCTGGCTTATTTTGAAGTTCAGAATAGCAATGAAGGCTGATAGAAAGCTATGCCAACTGACTTTCTCTCCAACCGAATCGGTAATCTTTACACCAAGAAATTTGCCCGCTTTTGCTCTAGCACTGGAATTATAATGAAAAGGGCCGATGCGCGACTGCCCATCCATAATGACCCTGATATCGATGGGTTCAGTAATAACGTCGCCAGAGGCAGCAGCGGCATCAAATACTCTTTCGCCGGTCTTATTCCGGATAATGATTCCTGTGTGCTTTATGGGATTGTTTTTTAAACCATATAGCCAAACATCACCCGCTGAAATGTCAGCGTCATAACCGTAATGGTCATGACATGCCAGACATTTCCTGTCGCAAAAGAAAAAAAGATTCTGATAATCATTAAAAAAACTTGATGGTTTTCTAACAGAACTGCCATCAGCAAACGTAGCCTCGATTTGTCCTCGCCAATGGCCGATTCTGAACCGATAATTTTTTATTTTTTGTCCGGCTTCTTTTTCGAGAAGGGAGACAATATGATCGATCAGTTCAACTCGGGAGGTGTGGCCGCATACAAGCGAAATCTTGAGAGCAATTTTTTCCATGATCTCCGGATATTTTTGTACCCATCGTGAAAGATTCCTGATATCACACGGAAGCCCTGTCACTGCAAACCGACCGCTGAATGATTTCACCAAAGGAAGGACTTCCCGAAGGAATTTTGTTTCGACATATTTACTGCCACGTGCTTCCAATACTTCTTCGGCAGTGTTCGCAATTTTAAAGTGAGCCCGAACTTTTCCATCCTCAATAACTGTTTGACAAACTACTGCACCGTCAAAGAAACGATTTTCCAATCCATGAATTAGGAGTGTGCTTACAGTGCCACCAGAAGCTGCATATTGACGAATACCAGGATCGTTCGCATAACATAGCTCTGCGCGAAGGAATTGACCAACATATATCTTAATATCTTGCTCGCGCCAATGCTTTTTAAAAGACCGGTCGATTATTCTTCCCAATCTGCCGCTTTTACTGTCAGAAACTGCACATTTATCAGATACTGCTTTACCGTGCATATCTGCATTCATCTATTGTCGCCTTGACATTATCAGCAAATATTTATCGTCGGGATGACCATGCTTTTCTGATCAGCCCATAGGGAATTAATCCATATGAGCACGGGGCACCGAATCAATATCTTCATTGGTGAGAGCCTTCCAAATAAAATTCAAGATCATCTTTTTTTAATCGCTTCTTCTCTTAACTCCTGAATATGCCAGTCGATTTTTTCGAGCAGCTTCCTGTTGACGGATATCAGGTCGGCCATGAGACCGACAACGCAGAGGAAAAAACCTGTTCCCAGAAGCATGGCCGCGAGTATGAGAGACTGAATATGGCCGGCCCCGCTGCCGGTCGCATAAAAATAAACGAAACGAAGACTTATGAGCAGCCCCGTAATGAAAGCGATAGCGCCGGGGACGGCAAAAAAGCGAAACGGCCTGTATGTCATAAAGATACGGACAATGGTCAGCATGGATTTGACCACATAATCGGGAATGCTTTTGATAAGGCGGGATGGACGCAACGGCTCGTTGGTTCTCACAGTAACAAATCTGATGGCCATGCCTTTTTGCCCGGCCTGAATGATGGTCTCCAGTGTATATGTATATTCGTTAAAGACGTTCAACCGCATGGCGGCATTGCGGTTCATGGCCCTGAATCCGCTCGGCGCATCCGGAATACGGGTCCTGCTTGCGAAACGGACGGCATAGCTGCCGATTTTCTGCAGAATCTTCTTGACAGGTGAAAAATGTCTGATTTCTTCGATAGGTCTAACACCAATGACTATATCGGCTTTGCCGTCCAGAATAGGTTGCACCAGTTTGGGGATATCATCTGCGTTATACTGATTATCAGCGTCGGTATTGATAATAACGTCCGCGCCTTCCCGGATACATGCGCTCAACCCGGCTGTAAATGCCCTTGCAAGCCCCTGATGACCCGACAGCCGCACGATATGATCAACTCCGTGAGCGGCTGCGACCTCAATAGTATTGTCCGTGCATCCGTCGTCGATTATCAACCATTCAACTTTCTCGAAACCTTCTACTTCGCGGGGGAGAGCAGCCAGAGTAACCGGCAGAGACTTTTCTTCATTGAAGCAGGGTATCTGGATGATGAGTTTCATACGTACACCTTTAGCGACGCCCCAGCCACCCGAGCCATCTGCAAGGTTTCAAAAAAAGTTTTTGTCCATTTATAACAATTGTCTTTCATTTTTCTTATGCTTATTTTTTACCTTCAATGAAACCAAGTTTTTCGACTACGAAAGCCAACCGTCTTTTATCTAAACTCGATTTAGGCGGATACCATCTTTTATTTATAGACAACTCCACAGTAACTTTTTGCCTGTCTTTAATTTTCCTTGCGACGTCAATAGTTATCTCCAAAATGCCGCTATTAAGAATATCATATGTTTTTAATAACATATCATCCAAATATACAGAAAACTGAACATTCTCGCTCTGATATCCTTTGATATCCGGCACAGAGATCTTAATATATAAATATTTTGGGTTATCATATTTAAGTAAAAAAGAAGAACTTATATCCGACCACCTGAAATTTTTTTCATATTGATGCAACCCTGTAACGTATTTATAATCATGCTTCGTAAAATCAACAAAAGACCTTAAATCCTCCTTTGCCGAAGTTTCTTTTTTGGGTAAAAAGCGTCGAACTTCTTTGATTTTATACAGATAATAATTACCAGCTATGTCAATAATTTCATTGTCTATTTTATTTAAAATACCATCAATTTCCTTCTTCGCTATAATAAATGCTTCTTCATCCACCACGAAATAATTTTGGTCAGCGCTGTTAAATGAATTCAAATTGACATTTTTGATATCATAGAAATTTCGTCCCGATAAAAATGATAAAACAGGCGCTTGCCACCAACCACTACCATATATCTTTGCCTCAGAAGGCAATCCGGAAATGGTGGCCGCCACCTTTTCCGCAGCAATTTTTTTTGGAACATCACCTTTTACTATTTTGAGACCGGAGAAATTATTGACAAACATTATTGATAACGTTATTCCCAAAAATATACTCAAAATGCCTAAGACTATATCTCCGGAAGATATCCGTTCCTTTAAATTACTCGCTCCCTTGAATTTACCGATTGAATAAATGATGACGACCCCCAAAATTACCACGCTAATAATTTCCTGGAGAATAAAGCCATCAATAATTCTTCTGGCCCACGCTTTTTGCGTAGGGGTTATTGCCATCCACCAGAGCATGTATGTAAGTGATGTCCCGGACAATATAGAGAAACTTAACGAGATATTATCAAATTGCTTATTTAAGAATTCTTTCCCGTATTTGACAACTATCATTAAAAAAGGGGCAAATAAGAAAATAAGAGCCATTAATTTTGGTAGTTTAAAAACATCGCTGAATATACTGAAATGAGTTCCAATTTTGCTAAAGAGTTTGGGAGTATCTGAGTATCCTTTTGCTACCCCCGCTTGTTTAAATACTGCACTTAATTCTCTGGGCCACCAGAAGCGATAATCTTGTAACCCGATTGATGATAGTTTATAGAACTCAAAAAACAAAATAGGAAATAGAAATCCTAAAAGCATCAACCCATAAGCTTTTTTCGGCAATCGTTTTATCAGCAAAATATCTACTAAGATAAAGAAAAATAATGATGGTAGTACTATTAAGGCAACTGTTTTGGTTAAATATGCTAAACCGATACATACTCCTATTAAAAAAGATATTATTAAAGGAACTTTCGTTTTGTTGAATTCTAATAAATAAAACAAGAATAATCCCAACAAAATGAAAAATAGGGCCGGTATTTCGCCATACACGTGAAGGCCGAAATTGAGTAGATGCGGGGTCTGAATGAAAATTATTAGCATCAGGAAACCCGCCCATTTGCCGCACAGACCTTTAACGAAGGCGAATATCAGTGCGGCTAACAATATGAGATATATGGCACTAGGTATTTGAGCGGTAAAAGATGATATGCCGAATACCCAGAATATAAACGCAATAGGGAATAACAAAGGACTGCCTATCTGAATACGATGGTCAAAAGGCGCGCCGCCATTATAGCTCATTGAATACTTTCCCGATTCAATGAGGTTTCTTGGAACCTGCAAGTTCATGGCGCCGTCAAAAGAAGGCAGCGTGAAATAGATTTCTGTTACTACGCGGAAACAAAAAAAAGATAAAATAGCAAATAGTAACGCGCTAATGACGATATTATTCTTGAGATATTGAAGAATCATCTTCATGGGAGTCAACTAATTGTCAATCCTTAAACATAACGATCGGCGTTAACCCAATTACTTGGGCTACCCCTTCGCTTTGGAGTATAACAGACCTCTGATTTTTTCTGCTATTTTTCGCTTTTCAGCTCTGTTAACAAGGATTCAGCTTGTCTTCTATTTCTTCAATCCTCTCATAATAGCTCGTGGCATCGCCAATAATATTTATACTATAAATACACTGATTGTATGGTTCAGCATTATTATTAAAGAGAGGAATCAAGTTATTCAATCTGAAGACTTCGTCGAACTGCGCTCCGAAAATTGCCGCTAGATGCTTTGTCATCCTGCCGATGCCGTAACCAATCTCCAGGACTTTCATTGCCGACGGCTCTTTACCGCTGGTGATTACCGACAAATCACTGACGATGAGAGAGTCGACGCTTTCTTTGCCCGATGCATCGAATTCCTCTTCGGTCTGATTGCGCTTCGCAGAGTGGATGTAATAGAAGGCGTCTTCTGCCGCACGCTCGTTCCAGTCTTTTTTCATCAGGTTTGAGAAATCATTTGATGGCATTTTGTCTAAATCTTTATCCAAAGTTTTTGTTAAGGCTTAAGTTTTTAAATCAATGCGTTTACTTAGTCCCAAATCCGGCGATAAGCAGCGCAATCTCTTATTACCTTTGTCATTGCGAGCGCCTGAAAGGTGCGTGGCAATCTTTTCTCTAACGACAAGATTCCTCATTTTGCTCGGAATGACACATCGTTATCGCTGGATTTGGGTTAGTGTAATCTTTCCTGCCAACGAACAGTATTTGATCTGCTCCGAGATATCCATATTTTTTAGACCAATAAATATATGCACTTGCATCAGCATATCCGATTTCTCTCATCTGGTCAAGGAGTTCCCAGCCGAAATGATAGTAACGAACAAAACCTTTGGGTATATCTTTTTTCTCTTCTCTTACAACATTTTTCTCCGTATTGGTAAATGGTACGGTGAACAACATTGCACCTTTAGGCTTAAGGACCCGCAGACATTCTTTTAATGCGGTTTTATAATTAGGAATATGTTCGAGGACGTCGAAGGAAAGTATAAAATCAAATTGATTGTCGGAAAAAGAAAGATGGGTCAGGTCTTCATTTCGAATCCCTGCTTCATTCGTCTGTCCAGGGGCGACCTGATCCCCCAAAAACTCGCTTCCGATAACTTCTGCAAAATTTTCTGAAAACCATTTAAATAGCGGTGTTCTCTGCTCGGTGAGGTAAATATGAGACTTTTTGTCCGGCTTCAGCAATTTGTGGAACAGATGAATTGCCGAGCGCATTCGATTGTTAAGTCCACATGAGGGACAGACGAGCCGCTCCCTCCAGTTTGGGGTGAGCACCCCGTCAACCTCATAAGCGTACTGATAATCAACTAAAAATTCAGCTTTCTTTTTACAAGCATAACAATACCCTCCCACAGCAAATGGATTAGAATCTGTAAGAAGGCTTCTTTCATAGTTCACTCTTCTTAAAAGTTTTGGTTGCATATCCAAAAGATATTGCTTGTATTTTTCATATGAATCAATTTTAGTGATAACCAAAGAAGGTTCCGCTTTTTTTAGACTTCTTTGTGCCAATTCTTTCTGTAAAGAAACAATCTGTTGTTCAAGCTTCTGAATCTGTTCAGACAACTGCCGAACATTTTGTTCAAGGCTTGCTACCCGGGCATCTTTCTCCCCGATAGTCGACTTGTAATAAGAGAATTGGGCTTCCTTTTCTTTGAAGATAGATTCTGATATGTCGAAAAGATACGAATTTCCTAAACTATTTCTTATTGGCCTATCCGATGACACCGCAACAAAATATCTCGCTTCTTTCTTTTCATTTGCAACAAAATGAAACTCTGTACCTGCCTTTTCAATAATATAGTCAGTTGTTCTTTTTGCTACATCATCCAAAGGAAAAATGTTCGACGAGGGATAAACCCTTTGTCCGTAAATAACAGTATGTTTAAAATTCTCATTCAGGAGCAACCGGAATTCTTTAAAATAGAGTTCTTTTACGTGGAACGGATTGTTGTAGTTTGCCCTGTCCGAATATATTTCTTTATTTGGTGTGGAAACCATAAATATGCCATTTTTTTTCATAAACCTTTTAACTTCTTTAATCAACTCATTGTGCTCCTTTATGTGCTCTAATGCCTCAAAACAAATGATAATGTCAAAGAGATTATTCTGTTTTATCGGTATGTCTGTTATATTTCCTTTCAAGAATTTAAGATTCTTTTTTTTGTATTTGGCACGGGCATGGTTTATCGCAGTTTCATCAATCTCTATTCCCACAACCTCAAGTGCATCTCCTGCAAGCAAAAAACTTCCATAACCTTCACCACATGCAAGGTCAAGAACACTCTTACCCCTTACAAATTCGTTTGCAAATTTGTACCTGTGAAGATGTTCATAACTAACCATTGCGTCATCAACCCAAGGGACATATCTTTCGCCTGTCCACTCCAAATCTTTATATTTATCCATCCCTCTATTTTTATCCATTATCGTAAAAATCTCGGGTCAGGTCTTGAATCTTGATATTTCAATTTCACCATTCTATATTTTAACCACTCGATACCATGCATAGACATTATCCCTTTGTCTCTCAGTTTCAATAAATCCCTTTCTTTATACCTTTTTTAACATATTCTTTAATCTGCACTCAAGATGCTATGCCCATTAGGGCGGGGTCTATCCATAAAGTCTTATCTCGTCACCCTCCGGTTTGACTGGAGGACCCAGAATACATTGAAAACAATGGATTCCGGATCAAGTCCGGAATGACGGCTAAAGGGGAACTCAAGGCAGGGGAAGGGGTCCTTGAAACTTGACATGCAAATGGATGAGGAATTATCGTCTCTTTTTGGCCTTTTTATAAATGCTTTCTCTCGTGCCTATTAAAGTTACAGTTATCAGATTGTTTTCAATAAAATAAATGATTCTATATTCGGGCCTGCTGCCGAAATGATAAGAACGCTCTTTGTGCAAAGCACCTGATAACGGCCTGCCAACCTGATATGGCATTTCTCTGATTTTAGGTAGATGATACAAGGCAATTTCTCTCTGGATTTTAACAGGTAAAGATTTCAGGTCTCTTAATGCAGCAGGGGAAAGTTCCAGCTGGAATAGTCTCAAGATGTCTACCGGTAACCTTTTTGTAACTCTTCTAATTTAGTAAATTTTTTCCCGGTTTTTTTCTCGGTTTTTGCTATACTTGTTCTCTGATTGACGAAATTTATAAACCAGTCATCTTCCCTGAGTTTGAGGTATTCAACAAAACCAATGACTTCTTTAACTTTTTCCCCGGGCAAAGTATCGATATCTTCAAATAATCTTTCTTTTAAATTCGCTTTAGACATAAACGCCTCTCACCTCTGAGTTTTCTTGAATGGTTTACTAAGTATAACATAAAATGATTTGGAGGAAAAAATATATGATATCACTTGGGGGGATTCATTATGGATTTACAGAAGGATTCACGACGCGTCCTCTATGGGAGGACTTGCGGGAATGACGACAAGGTTAGAGCGTGGAAGAAACACTGGATTCCGGATCAAGTATCATTTCTCAATTATCAATTCTCAGGTCAAAATGCTGAAAAAGGTTTATCTCTAAAAATCTAAGTTTGACCTGTCGGACACCATCAGATCAGAGGCTCTGATTTACAATTCTTGGCCATTGGCAGGTTGCCCTCGAAGAAGGAATGTCTTGGGGTACTTTCCCCTGCCGCAGATTTTGAAAGAGCCGAAATCTTTATACCAATCGCCATCTGGGGCTTCGGGCTCAGATTCCCGCCAGAGCTTCAGCTTATAGAGATCCTCAGCAGTGATTTGCCGCTCCCGAAGCCGGTCAAAGAGATGATCGCGGAGAGCGGGAGGAAGGTTGGTCCACTTGATCTTCGGCACTCATTCTCCGAAAGTCATTCGGGCAAGTTCTTCCTTCAATTCCTGCTGTTCTTTCGCGTCTGTTGATTTGCTTAAACGATCCGCCAATTCGAAGAATCTGCGCTTCTCATCTTCTTTCGCTTGTAGTCCGGTTTCAACGAGTTCTACGAGTATCCGATTAGAACTCACTTTCCGGCTTTTTGCCAAGGCCTTCACCCGCTTCGACAAAGGAGAAGGGAGAGAGACACTCTGGCGAACCGCTTTTTCAGTTGTACCCATAAGACAATTATACACCATTATGCATCAGAAAGCACCATTTTAAAAATGTAGGTAGTGGGGTCTTGAATCTTGACTTTTCCTATCTCTTCCATTCAATTCTTTAACCACTCAAGACCATGCATAGAGATTGATAACGTAAAATATTTTTCGCACAATTAAGTCATGGTGACCTCGAATCTGGTAATGTAATTTCGCCAAAAAACAATTACCGGAGGAGGAACACCATGACCCAAGGACATTCTAACGGATAACGTAAAATATTATAGACCATTGATGGAAAATTAGTTAAAGTCATTGACGGGTGATTGAGCCACTGAGCTGAAGGTCGGCATGGTTCGAAGGGCTTACGATGACAGGATGGGAGTAACCCTCCAAGTCCACCTCACCCCAAAGAGGAAGATAAATATCTGCATACTCGGAACTCCTTATCAGGGAGGAAAGCTTGATAAGCGTCTGTCATCCTGAGCCCTGGTCGCCTGTGGTGCCGCTTGGGGCGGGTAACCCTGCGAAGGATCATCCCCAAGTTTGCCGCTCAGTTCATATGCTTTGTAATGGTTTTCAGAAAAGACTCGACGTCATGCAGGCCTTTTTGCAAAACTTCATAAACGATATCATAATCAATATCCTCATAATCGTGAGCCAGTATATTCCTGAATCCGACCATTCTGATCAGTTTTTCGGTCAATTTGCCCGGAATAATCTTTTCTTCATTCAGGATAGAGAATGCTTCGCTCATTGTGGTAGGCTTCCTGAAATAATTGTAGGCTATTACCGCCTCGGCCAGATTGATTGTCGCCTGCGTCTCGAGATACAGATACCGTTCGACAGCGCCTCTGATGTCAGTATCGCCTTTGATCTTTTCTATCGACATATTTTTATATCTTTTCAGAATGGTCAGATATTTCCTGGCGGAGCTTATTTTGTTTTCGATTGCTTTCCTGTTGCTCACGAGACGGCCTTTGACAACCCGTATTTGGAAATCATTGTGTGGAAATCAAAATATTCATTAAGTATTTTCGGTTCAACAATCACCTTGAAAGGCTCTCTTTCGAACAGCAAAATCCCTTCTTTCACGACAGCATATTTTAATTCAGGACTTTTCGTCAGATTGAGGATAACGATATCAACCCTGTCCGTCTTCAGAATGCGGCTAATGTGCCCCATGAGATCAAGTTTGATGGAGAACATTCTGCGGGATGTGCTATCACCCAAGTATACAGCGAAATCATAATCACTCGCCGGCCCAGACGACTTTCTGGCCATTGATCCGAAAAGATATACCAGTTTTATCTCAGAATAGCTCCTGAATACCGATTTCAACACATCCGTCTCTTTTGTATCCAAAAGAAAATCTTTTCCTATGTTTTTAACAATTACCTTATCTTTTCTGATCATACAGACATCTTACCATACGGATAGAGACAATAATCTAGAAAAGCTCGGATTCCGGGGACACCACTTAATTAATCTTTTGTTCAGTCTTCGGCCCGGGCTTACGACGGAGTAACAACCTGCCGGAGGCAATCTCCAGGCTCTCCACAAAACTGCAGTCACCCAGGGGACGTCCCGTGCGTTCGTGACGTCGTATATCGTTCACTGTCTTTTCCTCTATTGCTGCCTTCAGGATATTAGGGCAGTAAAAATCTGGGGTCACGAAAAAGATTCCAGAGCTTTCCGGAATCTCTCCGAGTTAATTCAGGATAACCCGAAAGTAGCGATAATCAAAACGGATACGAATCCGATAAAGGTACTAATAACGGTTAGAAGTCTAAAATGTCCTCAAACGGACTTCGCGCACTAAAAGAGGCTCATACCCGAATATCGCATTCAGATGATGAAGCAGGGCATGTGAGCCCTCTTCTCTCCACAGCGGCTGAATCGCATCGTTTACCTTTTTGTAGAACTTTATTATCCGGGGCAGGGACAAGGGTTTTGTTTGATCGGAAATACCCGCCGCAATCTCATTTATCAGTGAAAGCCACATCTGACAGACGCCCATAATAAAGAAAGGCCATGATTTTCTGACTGGCGGAGACCAGTGGCTGTCACTCGTATCTTCTATGCGCGGGGCGTATACACTGGCCGTGTCGTCGTACAAATCCTGGATGATCATGCCCGAGCGTTTCATTTTTTGCAGGAGTTTGTCCGATTTCAGTGCATTGAATATCCCGCGTGCCGTCCCGGAAGAGGAATAGAAGATGATGCAGAACTGATGTCCCTCTTCATCACGGACTGCCCTCCGGTGGAAACGCCACAGCGTGATTTCGCGACTAAACCGATTGATGACAGGCGCTATCAATTTGTGTGCAAGCAGCAGATCGATATGCCACGACGGTTCAGTATCCTGCTGCCATTTCATGCGGAAGCGGGCATACCACCAGCCCTTTGCTGAATCAGTTTCTTTTTTCATAATTAACCCTCCGTTTTATAATAGGAATTCCGGGGACACCGCGAAACTTAATTCTATACCCCTTTCTTCTGAGACAGACGATAAAGGCAGAGGCCACTTTACACGATTTTAATTGCCGGAATAATGCTCCATATCGATAATTAGGGCTTTCCCGAAGCCTTTGTATCTCCTCGTGCAATTCCCGGTACAAATTAGCATATCAAAAAGCACCTTGAAAAGTAGCCTGTCCCCTTTTAAGGAAATCAGCATTTAAGGAAATCAGTAAATCAAAGAATTATTTCAGGAAAATAAAGAAATGAGCTCTTCAGAATTCATCCCCAGAAACTCCCCGATTTCTATGCCGCCTCGGCCCACCAGCAACAGTTTTTTTGCGCGATAGTTTTTTAAAAACGCATCCATCCCGGGCAGGGACGTCTTCGCCCTCCCGCTCTTTACTTCCAACGGGATGAGTTCTTTCCCTTTTTTTAGGACAAAATCCACTTCCCTGTTTCTGTCTCTCCAGTAGAGAACGGCAATATCAGTTCCCTGTGTACTATTTATGAGATGAGCGCCGATCGCCGACTCTGTGAGCCTACCCCACTTTTCGTGATCGAGTATCGCTCCCTCCAATCCTGTATCAGTCTGCACGGTAATCAGCGCAGTATTCAACACCTGCAGTTTTGGGCTTGATGCCTTCTCTTTTATTCTCCCGGGCGAATACTTCTGAAGCCCGGTGATCATACCGGCCCCGGCGAGCAGGTCAAGATAATGGGAAAGCGTGGTAACATTCCCTGCATCATGCAATTGTCCCAGCATCTTATTCAGTGAAACGATCTGGCCTGAATATGAGCATCCGATCTCAAAGAGGTTTCTCAGCAGCGCCGGCTTGTCCACTCTTGTCATCATAAAAATGTCTTTTGAGATAGTGGTCTCTATCAATGAATCCCTGATATAGTGCCTCCACCGGTTTTCGTCCGAAATAAGTCCGGCAGCTCCCGGATAGCCCCCAAAGTAGATATACTGCTCTAAAGAAAAGCCAAAAGCCTCCCTTATCTCCGGATACGACCAATGCGGAATTCTGAGCAGCTCGAATCTGCCGGCAAGCGACTCCGTCAGTCCTTTTTGGATCAATAGAGGGGCCGAACCGAGAAGCACAACCTTAATATTGAGACGACTGCCGGTGTCCCGGTCCCACAGGAGTTTCACGGTATCGCTCCAACCGTGTATTTTCTGTATTTCATCTATAACGAGTATAAAGTCTTTCTTGTGCGGGCCGGACTTCTGTTTAATTCTTGCCGTTTCCCACTGCTGCTGAAGCCACACGGGCGGGGCCACAGAACCCTCGTCAGCAGAAGCGTAATGGCCGGGGATGTCTATTTCCTTCAGCACCTGCTGTATCAGGGTGGTCTTTCCAACCTGCCTCGGCCCGGAGAGCACCTGAATAAACCTCCTTGGCTCAGTCAGACGGGAAAAGATTTTCTTATAGGCGTATCTCTTAAACATACATTTTGCTCAACAGATTGAGTAATTTTACTCCTGATATCAGAAAAATGTAAAGGGGACACCGCGAAACTTAATTCTACGCCCATTTCTTCTGAGACAGACGATAAAGGCACAGGCCACTTTATTATTGAGAGGTACAGAAGTAATGTCATATTTTTGTCATTCCGGTTTGCAATGACAATATTAAGAATATCGCAGATTATATGAGCATATTATGAGCAAACATTTAAGAAGTTATGTATAGACTATATCGGAATAGATTGAATTATATTCTGAAAATACACTATTTTTTTATGTCGGCTGTAACCCTTCAGTGAAAGGTGGCAGCCCTATTGTGTGTCATTGCGAACGAAGTGAAGCAATCTCTGTTTATCAAAGAATTAAATAAGATTGCCACGTCGCTTCGCTCCTCGCAATGACAATATTACAACTAATAACTGAATGCTTACTGTCAGCTATATAAATTTCTGCGGTGTTAATATCAAAAGGTGGAGCTACTATTTCAAGAAGGTCTTTATCACCTGTAATCAGAACTTTTGCCAGAGCACCTGAATAAACCTCCCTGGCTCAGTCAGACGGGAAATGCCTGACAGGCAAATTTTTGCTTTTTTACCTTCCCGTTTTTTTCATGTATAATTTTGAAAACATGGACACTCTTGCGGCGTATATCAGCTCAATCGTCTCGCAGGTAAATATCGGGAGGCTCAGGGACCATGTCGGAAATATGGAGGGCCTGCGGCACGGATGGGAAAACTATGAGGCCCTGGGGAAAAAAGCTGAATTTATAGAAGAGACCCTATGCGCTCTCGGGCTTGAAACGGAAAGCCAGTATTTTGATTTCCGCGGAAGGACCTTTCGCAACATTGCCGCAACAAAAGCGGGAGCCGGCGGTAACAGGGACTGGATACTCCTCGGCGCCCATTATGACGCTGCATGGGGAAGTCCGGGCGCTGATGACAACGCAAGCGGAGTTGCGGCACTGATCGAGGCCGCTGCCGTCCTGTCGGGCTGTAATCTTGAAAGGACCGTGCAGTTCGTCGCCTTCACCCTGGAAGAGCCCCAGCCGCAGACGATCCATTTTTTGATAGGGAGCGATTTTTTTGCCCGGGAAGCCGGGAAACTGAAAAGACGGTATGAGGCAGTTTATATCCTTGAATCGGTCGGGTATACTGATGATGCCGAAGGCAGTCAATTCGTGCCTGCTTTTGTGCGGCTGCCTGTGCCGAAGACCGGAAATTTCCTCGGGATCGTCGCAAACAGCAGGTCGAAATCCATCATGGAATCCTTTCATGCAACAGCCAAAGAATATGTTTCCGGGCTCATCACAGTCCCTTACAAAGTCCCTTTTTCCGGCCGTCTCATTCCCGAAACACGTTTCAGCGACCATGCCTCATTCTGGAACCGGGGATACCCCGCGCTGATGCTGACGGACACCGCAATGTTCAGAAACCCCTTCTACCATACCGCCCGCGACAGATACGAAACACTCGATTTCGATTTCCTCACAAAGGTTACCAAAGCAGTCGTGAGCGCCATATTGGTGACAGGAAATGTGCAATACCTTTAACCTCCTTAAGCCATGTCTGATATAAGAATCGATGTGACGGCATATTCCGGTTACCGGGGTGAGGAGACACCGAGATCTTTTATTCTCGATAATCGCAAAATAGAAATTGTTGAAATCCTGGAAAGGCGGGTTGAAGAGGAGCTCCATGACAAATCGAGGAGAAGGCTTTTCCATATCAGGGGAAATGACGGCCTGGAATATGTACTATACTTTGATTACAGGGGCAGGGAGTGGTTTCTGCGCGTGCCGCATCCCGGGATATCGGGAAAATCAAAGAAATATCCGTCTTGAAGAACATCTTCATTATTCAGGTGCATTTTTCAGGTCAACCTTATCGCCGCCCCTCAAGTTTGACAGGGAACATCGATAATATGTTATTTTAGACATTATTTATAGTGAAAGTTATAATACGAGACGTGAAGCTATGTTTAGAGAGTGGTTTTTTAAATCCACCTCAGGCATTGAAGAAAAAAGAAGAATTCTCGCATCCCTGGGGCTGTAGCTCAGTTGGGAGAGCGCTTGAATGGCATTCAAGAGGTCGTCGGTTCGATCCCGATCAGCTCCACCAGAATTAATGAGTGTTTTGTATTTTAATTACATTAAAGTAGCTTAAAAGGAATCCCGATGGCTTATCAGGTTAGCGATAAAATAAAAAAACAAACAATAAAATGTTCTTATAATTTTACATGTTTAAATAATGATACCTGGAAGACCTGTTTGATCGACAGAGATGTCCAGGGAGCTTTTCTTGCTATAAAAACTAAAAGTAATAAAAAAGATTGCACATACCGATTTTCACATGCCTCCTCATATTTTTGCAGTTGCCCGACGAGACGTGAAATTTATAGACGTTACAAAATATGATATTGGTATTAAAGTGGAAAAGGATATCCGGGAAGAAATAGAAAAAATTATTGATGGACTGAAATGTCCAAAAGATTTTGTATGTTACAAATCGGGATTTCGAAAGCTTTGTAAAATCGAAGATATTGGGTTGGAGTCATTTCTCATATGCTTAAATGGTCTTGCAGGAGAGTGTAAGTTTTCTGTGTGTTTCTCCAACTTGTATTTCTGCCAATGTCCGCTTCGCATCTATATTTGCCGGAAATTAAAAGATAAAAAGCGTCTTGTAAAGTAATCTGCCCCGCGAACAAGAAAAGGCAACATTCCAATATGCAGTAATTATTCAGTTCGTATCGGCAAGACAGTGTCAAAAATTATGTAATAACGGGTGTTCACTTTTAATATGTAAATGGCAAAAAGCAAACATTTGTCTTGAAATCTTCGGCGTAATCTGGTATCCAATAGACATGCCTGATAGAGCAAAAGTTACGGTTACAGGGACATATCTCAAGGGTCTGAAGAAGAAAGTCGAAGCACTGAAAATTCTCACGGAGGTCTCTCCTGTCATTTCATCGACTCTCGACCTGAAGGAACTGATGACCATCGTCATGGAAAAGGCTAAGAATATCATGAAGGCGGAGGCGTGCTCTATCCTCCTTTACAACAAGGAGACAAAAAAGCTCGAATTTGAAGTGGCGCTGTGCAAGGCTGTGTCTGCAACAGATATCCTCAAAGGGAAAATAACCCTTGATATGGGGCAGGGTATCGCGGGATGGGTGGCAAAAAACCGGAAGCTGCTCGTGATAAAGGATGTAAAATCCGACAAGCGTTTTTTTCACGATGCGGATAAATTGACGGGTTTTGTGACGAAGAGTCTTATCGCTGCGCCGCTCATCGGAAGAAGGGGGCTTATCGGCGTTGCCGAGATTATTAATCCGGGGAAAAGGGATATGGATTTGGGAATACTCCAGCTCCTTACGAGGCATTTTGCAATTGCCATCGAGAACGCTCAGTATCACAAGGACTCTCTCGAAAAGGAGAGGCTGAAGCAGGAGCTTGAAATAGCCTCTTCCCTCCAGAAAAGCTTTCTTCCCGAATCGCCGGCCTTCAGGAGAGGCAATATCTCGGTTTCGGCAGTGAATATCCCTGCAAAACAGGTAGGGGGGGACCTGTATGATTTTATCGACCCTGTTGAGGGGAAAGCAGGGGTCTTCATAGGGGATGTATCCGGGAAAGGGGTTTCAGCGGCCCTTTACATGGCAAAGGTCATCAGTGATTTCAGGTATAACGCGCTTATGACCGACTCGCCCGAGATCGTAATGAACCGGCTGAATGCCATTCTTTCCGGAGCTCCGAGAGGTATGTTCCTCACGGCTGCGTATATGATAATCGACACCGCCACAGGGGAGACCCGGTTATCGGTTGCCGGACATCCTCCTTTTCTATGGATAACCGGCAGGGGGACCGAAGTCTCATCGATTATTTCCGGCCCTCCGCTCGGCATAGTCCCTGATACTTATACCTCAAGCAGCATATCGCTCAGGAGAGGCGACAGACTGCTGCTGCTGACCGACGGGGTCTTTGAAGCTAAGAACAGGGAAGGGCAGAGGATGGGCTTTGATAATTTTGTGAATTTTGTCGGAAAGCATGCGGGCGAGGGGCAGCTTGCGAAAATCGTAGCCGATTATGTGACGAAATTTTCGAGGGGAGTGGATTTGGCGGATGATATGACTATTGTCGAAATAGGGTTTTCCTGAAATATGCCCGAAATATGAAAGACGCTATTGTCATTACTGTGCCGTCTCATCCGAAATTTCTTTCCGTTGTCAGAGCCGTGACAGTCACTGCAGTCCGGTTATACGAAATTGACGACACAACTGCAGAGGAGATAAAACTTGCAGTTGACGAGGCATGCACGAATATCATCAAACATGCTTATAAGGGAGACACGTCAGGGAAGATTGTTTTAAAATATTCAGCCGGCCGGGAGGCGTTTAAGGTTGTCATTGATGACAACGGTTTAAAGGCGCGACCGGAGTCGATCAGGGGCAGGAGTTTCGATGACGTCAGGCCCGGCGGCCTCGGCATCCATTTCATAAAGCGGGTCTTCGACATATATAAGTTTGATGCGAAGAAGAAAAGGGGCAACAGGCTGACCCTCATCAAATATTTTGAAGGGAAAAAATGAACATAACGGTTGCTGTGTACAGGGGGAAAAAAGTGGTTGAGCTGTCCGGCGATATAGACATGTACTCGTCTCCGGAACTCAGGGAGCATCTGATGGCGCTTATCAGGAGGAAAGTCCCTTCCCTGCCGGTTAATTTCGGTAATGTATCATATATCGACAGTTCCGGTATAGCCACCTTTGTCGAGGGCCTGAAATGCATGAAGTCGTACGGCGGACGTTTGCAGTTCTTCGGTATTCCCGAAGGCATTATGGAGATTTTCAGATTTTCCAAGCTGGACAGGGTATTCGAGATATACGGAAATATTGAGGATGTCTTCAATAGCTGAAACCCTCTTCGGTTTTATCGGCAGGAAAGCCGGGACTGCTTTGAAGGGTATCCATGATGCGTCAAAAATCATCAACGATATCTTCTACTGGTCTGTTCTCTCTCCCTTAAAAGGCAAACCGGTCCGGTTCAGGGCCGGTGTTTATGAAATGGTGAAAGCAGGGTATAATTCGGTGCCCATTGTCGCCGTCATCTCCTTTTTCATAGGGATAATCCTCGCCTTTCAATCGGCATATCAGCTCAAGAGGGTCGGCGCCCTGATCTATGTTGCAAATCTCGTCGGCGTTTCGATAACGAGGGAACTCGGTCCGATAATGACCGCCATCATATTTTCCGGCAGGAGCGGTTCTGCTTTTGCTGCGGAGATAGGGTCCATGAAAGCCGCTGAAGAGGTCGACGCACTCGTCAGCATGGGGATCAACCCGGTAAGGTTTATTGTAGTGCCGAAGTTGCTCGCCCTTATGGTCATGCTGCCCGCCCTCACGGTCTTTTCCGATTTTATGGGAATCCTCGGAGGCTTTGTCCTTTCGGTGACGGTTCTGGAGATCCATCCGATGAGCTATATTCAGCAGACCATCAACGCCCTGCTCGTTAAAGACGTTATGACCGGCCTCGTCAAGGCATTGGCATTCGGCGTGGTGATAACAGTTGTCGGCGCATATCAGGGGTTCAGGGTAAAAGGAGGAGCCGAAGAGGTTGGCAGGAGGACGACGTCTGCAGTTGTGGCCTCTATTTTTCTGGTGATAGTGTTCGATCTGTTTTTTACGGCGCTGTTTTACTATTTTACATAAATGGTGCATCAGAGCGGAATAGAGATAAATGGAAAATGCTATTGAAGTAGCGGGGCTTGTCACCCATTACGGGGAAAGGGAGATACTGAAGGATATCAGTCTCTCCATCCCCGGAGGAATGACCACTGTGATACTCGGCGGAAGCGGCTGCGGAAAAAGCACGCTCCTCAAGCACCTGATAGGTCTTTTAAAACCAACAGGAGGGCATATACTCTTCCAGGGGAAAGACATAACAGTGATGGATGAAGATGAACTGAACGAAGTACGCAGGAAAATGGGGATCCTGTTTCAGGGCTCGGCGCTGCTTAATTCGATGACGGTCCTGGACAATGTCGCCCTTCCGATGCGGGAACATACGAAACTCAAAGACTCTACGATACAGATTATGGTGCGCATGAAGCTCGATCTTGTCGGACTCTCGGGGTTTGAAGGTTTTTATCCGTCTCAGCTGTCCGGAGGAATGAAGAAAAGGGCGGGTCTTGCAAGGGCCCTTGCTCTGGACCCTGAAATGCTTTTTTTTGACGAACCTTCCGCAGGCCTTGACCCGGTGACCGCTGCGGGTCTCGATGAACTCATAGTGAAACTGAAGAAGGTATTCAAGATGACTATAGTCGTGGTTACCCACGAGCTTCCGAGTGTATTCACGATTGCCGATTATGTTATCATGCTTGATGCCGGCAGGGTAATATTCTGCGGGACGCTTGACGGGTTAAAGGCGTCCGACAATCCGAGGATAAGGATGTTCCTTGAAAGACAGCCGGAGCAGGAGAGCTATTCTCCCGATGATTATTTCAGGATAATTGCTGGCGAGTAAGAATGAAAGAAGAGATTAAGGCAGGAGCAATCATAGTCGTATCACTCCTGATTCTCAGCGGCTTTATTGTCCTTGTGGGCGGAAGCCGGATTTTTGAAAAGTTCGACAGATACTATATAAAGGTCATGAACACGGCCGGCCTCGAGACGGGTTCGCCGGTAAAGCTCGGCGGTGTGAGGGTAGGGAGGGTATTGAGCATAAAGCCGCCTGACAACCCCGGGGAGCCGGTTACCGTCGGGATCGGTATAAAGCGCGGTACGGCGCTCTATCAGGGTACAAGGGCTTTGATCTCCCAGGCAGGTTTTGTCGGAGATATCTACCTGCTGCTTACCATCGACAACACTGCAAAGGAAAGGATTAACCCGGGCGACGTCATCCCTTCTTCAGAGAAGGCCCAGTTCGACGTCCTCATGTCCAGAATGGATGAGCTGTCGCAGTCTGTGGACAATTTAATCAGGGACATGGACAAGCTGTTCAGCCAGCAGAATATCAGGGGGATTGAGCAGTTGATCGGGAATACGAACAACGCAATAGTTTCAGGATCGGCAAATCTTGACAGGATCGCAACATCCCTTAAGGTCACCTCCGAAAAACTCGATCGCGTCCTCAACGAAATCGAGGGCTTTTTGCATGACAACAGGGCCGACGTATCCAATCTCATAAAGAAGGCGCGGGAAGATATCGAAAAAGCCGGAGAAATGATCAGGAGCATCGAGGCTACGGCAAAGTCTGTTGAAAAGACTTCGAAGTCGGTCGACAAAGCCGTTGTTATCCAGTCCGGGAACATCGAGAACCTCATCGGCACTATGACGAGGACTACGGAAGAACTGCAGGAACTCCTCCAGGAGATAAAAAATAAACCCTGGAGTATTATTTACAGGGAAAAGAAGGGGGAACAGTGAAGAAGGGTCTCTTAGTCATCTTAACCGTTTTTCTTCTGTCGGCATGCTCAATGCCGGAGACAAAAATCTACAGTCTTCACCTGCCCGAATCTTATGGTAAAGCAGGGCTGCGGGAAAGCGCCGGCGAAATAACCGCAGCAGCCGGCGCATCCATCGTTATCGTAACAAACTCCCCCCGCTACCTTGCGCAGCCGTATATGGCATACAGAAATTCTCCATATCAGCTCGAGCTTTCAAAATATTCGAAATGGGTATCGCCCCCATCCGAGTTATTGAAAGAGGCGCTTAAAGACTCGCTCTTGCCGACGCATCTCTTTAAGGAGATCAGGACATCCGGGCCGGCGCCCGACGGATTTTATTTGCTCGAGGTCAGGCTGAAGAAGTTCGAAAGATATGACGAAGGGAACGATTCGTTCGGCGACCTGCTGTTCGAGGCAAAACTCGTTTCTCCCGACGGCAAAGAGATGTATCGCGGGACCGTTTCGGAACATATCAGACTCGAGGGCCGTACTTTTTTGGGCCTTGCTAAAGGACTTAGCAGTGCGCTTTCAGAAGGGCTGGAAGAAGTGAGAAAAAGCGTAATTATGCATGTTCCGGAGCATCAGATGCCGTCTCAATAACTCTTATTCATCCCGCCATGGTATAATTTCTCTGCGATGAACGTGAAGAGATTCGTGAAGCCGAATGTTTACTCCCTGCAGGCATACCAGGCTAAGGATATACCCTGCAGGGTGAAGCTCGATGCAAACGAGAGTCCTTACGGCTTTATGGATGCATATAAGGCAGTAAGGTCTGTCAGGACCAACAGGTATCCCGACCCGGCGGCGCAGACCCTGAAAATGTCGGTATCAAAAGAAGCCGGAATGAAACCTGGGAATATACTCCAGGGGAACGGCTCCGACGAGCTGATCTACTATCTCATTACGACTTTCGGCGGACCTGTTCTTTATCCCGTGCCTACTTTTTCGATGTACGGGATTATCACGCAGGCCCTCGGAGAAAAAAAGGTGGAAGTTCCTCTTGACAAGGATTTCGACCTGGACGAAAAAGGGATGCTGATGGAGATACGCAGGAAAAAACCCCGGTTGATCTTCCTCAGCTCGCCGAACAACCCGACGGGCAACTGTTTTTCATCGCAGACCATATTGAAAATCATCGAATCAACGTCTTCGACGTCCCTTATTATAGTGGACGAGGCGTATCAGCCCTTCGCAAGCAGCAAAGGCTTCATCCCCATGCTCGGCGATTATAAAAACCTTCTCATCATGAGGACGCTGAGCAAGATGGGACTTGCAGGACTGAGGGTCGGTTTCCTGATCGCGGACGAAGAAGTCATCTGGCATGTCAATAAGGTGAGGCTCCCCTTCAATCTCAACGCATTGTCCCAGGCAGCAGCCATAGAAATCCTGAAGGATAAAAAGGCGTTGAAAAAGAATATACGTCTTATCGTGTCGGAGAGGGGGAAGCTTTTTAGTGAACTCTCAAAAATAGCAGGGATCACACCTTACCCGTCGGAGGCGAATTTCATATTGTTCAGGGTTGAAGACGCTGACGGAGTTTTCAACGGACTTCTGAAAAAAGGGGTGCTTGTAAGGAACATGAAGGGAGTCGGCGGCGGCTGTCTGAGAGTGACCATAGGGACGCCGGATGAGAACCGCATATTCATAAGAGCGCTGAAGCGGACACTGAAGAATTCCCCCTTAGTAAAGGCTGATAAAGGGGGTTGAAATCCGGGAGAAAATATGAGAACGGCAAAAGTAGAGCGGAAGACAAAAGAGACTGATATAAAGTTAACGGTAAACCTCGACGGCGAAGGCAGGTACAGCATCGATACCTCAATCCCTTTCCTCGACCACATGCTTTCTTTAATGTGCAAACACGGGCTTTTTGACGTGAAGATAAAGGCAAAAGGAGATATCGATATCGATGATCACCATACGGTGGAGGACGTCGGCATTGTGCTGGGAAAGGCGGTGAGACAGGCGCTCGGTGACATGAAAGGGATTTCCCGGTATGGACAGTCATCGGTGCCGATGGACGAGGCGCTCGCTTCAGTGAGTCTCGATGTCAGCGGAAGGCCTTATCTTGTCTACAGGGTCGCGTTTCCGAAGAGAAGCAAGCTCAGGAATTTCGACCCCGACCTCGTGGAGGATTTTCTTCAGGCGTTTGCCGGCAACAGCGGTATAACCCTCCACGTTGAATCCCCGTACGGCAGGAATACTCACCATATTATAGAAGCGGTGTTCAAGGCCTTTGGAAGGGCGCTGAGGCAGGCGGTGTCGATCGACCCCAGGGTAAAGGGCGTACCGTCTACCAAGAGAGTGCTGGGATAAGAACCCTTTGACACTTTTGCACTTATGAAGATAGCAATCACAGGGAAGGGCGGTGTCGGCAAGACGACTCTTGCGTCCTTACTGGCCCACCTGTACGCAGAAGAGGGCAGAAAGGTCATCGCTGTTGACGCAGACCCCGACGCCAATCTTGCGTCGGCTTTAGGCGTTCCGGCGGAAGAGGCGGAAAAGATCAGGCCGATTGCAGATATGGCAGACCTGATAGAGGAGCGGACAGGAGCGAAACCCGGCGGCATGGGAGGCATTTACAAACTCAATCCGAAAGTCGATGACCTGCCGGAAGGCATAGGTTACAGGCTTGACGGGATAATCCTGCTCACTATGGGAAAGCTGAAGGCTGCGGCTTCCGGTTGTTATTGTCCGGAAAACGTTCTCCTTCGGAGTATTCTGAAGCACCTTATGGTCGGCAGGAGCGAGGTGGTGATAGTCGATATGGAAGCAGGCATAGAGCACCTCACCAGGGGGACCGCAGAGTCCGTGGACGCGTTTATCGTCGTTGTTGAGCCGGGACAGAGGAGCCTGCAGACTGCGAAGACTGTCTTTGAAATGGCGAAGCAGCTCGGCGTGAGGAAGGTTTTCATCGCTGCAAACAAGATAAGAGGCCCGGGCGATCTGGATTTCATAAGAGATAACCTTGGCAGCGGGGAATTGACAGGAGCGATCAGTTTCAGCGATTCCATAATGGAAGCCGACATGAAAGGCTTGGCCCCTTTTGTTCATTCGCCCCGTACAGTGGAAGAGGTGAGAGAGATAAAGGTGCGCATAGAGGACAGTCTGAAGGATTTGAAATGAAGATAGGCAGGATCCTCGTCGGCATTGATTTCGAACCGGCTGCGGAGACCGTCATCGCATATGCGTCGACCTTTGCCTCGGCCATGAATGCCTCTCTGACCCTTTTGAATGTCCTCGATTATATGGTTACTCCGCCGGCATATCTCGTCCCGTATATCGAAGAGGAAAAACGAATCGCCGAAAAGAATTTTGACGCAATGAAGGCGCAGCTGGTGAGTAAAGGCGTCAGCGCCGATTTCGAAGTGGTTGTCGGAAGGTTGACCGAGTCTTTCGGAGCAATGTTGAAAAAGACGCATGCTGATATGCTCGTACTCGGATTTATGTCTCACGTACTGAGGCGCAGCAGTTCCGAGAAGCTGATCAAGGGCTTGCAGGTCCCCATGCTTGTTGTGAGGGGTGAGAAGGCAAAGTCTGCGGACAAGGGAACCGTTGCCGTCAGGAGAATACTCTGCCCGACCGATTTCTCCGACGCTTCAAAAAAGGCCCTGGACGCGGCAATGGAATTAAAGGATATTTTTTCCGCAAAGCTGGACGTTCTGTTTGTCTCCCCCGACTATCCTATTAAAAAAATGAAAGCGGTAACGGAAAAAGAAACGATATTGCGGGACCTGCGGGAAAAGGCAAAAGATGACATGAATTCATTTCTAAGGGGATACGGCCTGCAATCTCCGGGGGTGATAGATGAAGGAGAGCCGTACAAAAGAATAGTGTCGTTCACCGAAGAAAAGAATATCGACATTATTGTCATGGGCGCGAGGGGGTTGGGCCTGATACAGGGCGTACTAATCGGCAGCGTGACGGATTCGGTATTAAAAACATCTCCCTGTCCTGTTCTCGTAGTACATTAATGTTTATTGATATCCTCTTCCTTGTCCTGGGCCTCCTATTGATCCTTATTGCTGCTGAAACCTTTACAAACGGGATAGAGACTTTCGGAAGAAAATTTTCGTTCTCCCAGGCTGTTGTGGGAAGTCTGTTCGCGGCAGTGGGCACGGCCCTGCCTGAGACGATACTTCCTCTTGTTGCGATATTCTTTTATAAGGGGGAAGCCGCTCACGATATCGGCGTCGGCGCAATACTCGGCGCGCCCTTTATGCTTTCCACGCTGGCCTTTTTCCTTGTCGGTCTGACGGTATTGGCGTCCTCTGTTAAAAAGAGGCGCAAGTTCGAGATGCAGGTCGAAATGCATTCTACCAGGAGAGATCTCCTTTTCTTTCTCCCCATGTATTCTGCCGCAGTTCTGATACCTGTTTTGGCCGGACCTTCTTTTTCCGTCCTGATAGCGGTCCTTCTGGTCGCTGGTTATATATTCTACGCCTACCGCACATTCAGATGCGAGAGCGCTGATATAGAGCACCCGGGTGAAATGTACCTGTCGAGACTCGGCAGGAAGATGAAATTGACAAAATCCGACGACCCCCATCTCGCGCTGATCCTGTTGCAGGTTTTCGGCGCGCTTGCCGTCATGATAACCGGGGCCCACACATTTGTGGAAGCCCTTGAGCACGTTTCCCTCCTGTTCGGCATGAACCCGCTTCTCTTCGCCCTGCTGCTCGCTCCGGTCGCAACTGAGCTGCCGGAGAAAATTAACAGTGTGACCTGGACATGGAAGGGGAGGGACACCCTTGCGCTCGGGAATATCACAGGCGCCATGGTGTTTCAGTCTACCTTTCCCGTTTGCGTCGGGTTGCTTTTTACAGAATGGAAACTTACCGGTATGGCCCTGTTCTCCGCCATCATAGCCCTCGCATCCTCGTTGATAGTGCTTGCGGATCTGACCTTCAGAAAACGCCTCTCCCCCGTGACGCTGCTTCTGGGTGGGGGATTGTATTTAATATATGCAATTGCGTTAGTTACGGGAAATACTTAAGAAATAACTTTAAGTATTGCTTCCCCCGCCTTCGCAATCAGCTTTACGGAAATTTCCATGCTGCCTTCCACTTAGCGCCGCTATTGCGCCGAAGGCGGCGTAGCAGGGAATGACGGAGAATACATTGGCGGCGCATAGCCCGAGCCTGGGGGCGGAGGTGGCGGCATTCCCTGGAGAGAGCGAGTCCGTGTCACCACTCCCGGAATCTGGTTCCCTTTGGAATACATGCACTGCATATATGCAATATCATACCTGCGCTGCGCCTCCCAGCCATAAACCCGCGCAGAATCAGCGCCCGATGCTGTGCCGAGCAAAAGTCCACTCGCAGCACCGATGGCAGCGCCGGCACCCGCATCACCCGAGGTAGATCCAATGGCAGCCCCGAGGCCGGTTCCGATGACCGTACCCACGACAGCGCCTGTGACAATATTCTGATTAACTGTTTCCTGAGGGGACTGTCCAATCTGCTGTAATGCCCACTGCCTGCAGATGGCGTCCTCGGCCTGGAATAATTCAAAAGGTTTTCCGGGTGGCGGCAACACCATCACGCTGGGCCCCTTTGGGACGGTCGCACATCCAACCATCACCAGCAAAGCCAGAAATAAAAAGATGCTTATTCTTTGGCTCATCATGCCTTTACTCCTCCTCGTCCGGCGGAGCTGGCGGAATAACTTTCAACCAGCCACCAGGACATTTTTTTATGTATGGATAATACCCCTCAGGATTTTGGCAGTAATACCAATGATACTGTTCCTCCGGCTGGATATATCCCGAAGGCTGTTGTTGGCTGCCCGCGGGTGCTTCCGGATAATATGGGTAATAAGGATAATAGTATGGATAGTACACAGGACCCCACCATGGCCCCCATCCACCCCATCCAGGCCCGATCCAGATACTGCCATGCCAGCCACTCCTGCCATGCCAGCCACTCCCTCCATGCCAGCCACTCCTACCATGCCAGCCGCTCCCTCCATGCCAGCCGCTCCCTCCATGCCAGCCGCTCCCTCCAGGTGAGCCGCCCCTCTTGACTGCATATCCAGGTATGGTTTCAACAAAGAGTAACATCAAAACAACAAGGACAAGACAAATAGCATTTTTCATTTGCATCTCCCATTTTGCAGAGGCTTTCTCGTCCATCCTCCGCAATCAAGAAAGTTATTACATTCTTATCCCCTTTCTCTTATTATAATAGACATTGAAAACAATCAAAAGGTTATAAAGAAAAAAATACCATAAGGGTAACAGCCAATTTTTCAGAAAGGTATTTTATGACCGCAAAAGAGACAATCAGGAAAAAAGTTCTGAAAAACCGCGATTCCCTTCAACCGGAGATAAAAGCAGAGAAAGATGCATTAATCAGACAGCGGCTTTTTGCGCTCCCCGAATTTGCAGCGGCGAAAGCGATATTACTCTATGCTTCTTTCAGATCGGAAGCAGACACGCTGAAAATCCTCACCGGTTCTTTGTCTGCGGGAAAGAGAATACTGCTTCCAAAGGTGGATAAGGAAAAACGGATACTCGTTCTCTATGAAATAGAAGGGCCGGCTGAGTTATTCCCGGGATTTATGGGAATTCCCGAGCCGGCGGCGACGGAGGGAAGAATGAGGAGCGTTGATGTCGCCGACCTCGTTGTTATTCCCGGCGCGGCATTTGACGGCAGGGGCAACAGGCTTGGATATGGGGCGGGGTATTATGACAGACTCCTGAGTGAACGGGCAAAAAAGATGCCGCTCGTTGCCCTTGCATATGAGGAGCAGATTGTCGATGTTATTCCTGCAGAGAAGCATGATGTAAAAGTCGATATGATTGTCACCGATAGACGTCTTATCCGGACATGAATCAAACCGGCGAGAGTGAAATCATTCAATTCTGCAATTCTATTAATCTTTAAGGCAGATATGCAACTGACGGGTTGAGGTTGCAGGTCCCTTTTTTTGACATACCGTAATTGCACATGCTAAAATGCCGCAAAATACCGGAGGTGCTGCTGCAAATGGACCTGAAAAAGATAGAAAAGGGAATACGACTTGTCCTCGAAGGCATCGGTGAAGACCCTGAAAGGCCGGGACTGAAGGATACGCCGGAAAGAGTTGCCAGGATGTATATGGACATATTCTCCGGTCTTGAAACTCCAACCGAGGAACTGCTGAAGTCAATAGAAGGGGAAAGTCACGATGAAATGGTGCTCCTGAAAGACGTCCCCTTTTATTCCGTCTGCGAGCACCATCTTGTCCCTTTTATCGGTAAGGTTCATGTTGCGTATATCCCATCGGGCGGCAGGATTGTCGGTTTGGGCGAGCTGGTGAAGGCGCTCGAGGTACTTGCAAAAAAACCGCAGGTGCAGGAAAGACTGACGACCCAGTTTGCCGACCTGATTATGAACAAACTGAAGCCCAAGGGAGCGATGGTTATCATCGACGCTGAGCATTTATGCATAAGCATGAGGGGGGTTAAAAAACCGGGGACAAAGACTGTTACATCGGCAGTCAGAGGTATATTCAGGACCAAGCAGTCTACCAGGGAGGAATTGCTCGAGCTCATCAAAAAACGTGAATGAGCGGGTAGCGCAGAAACCTGAATATAACCAATCATTATAATATAAGGGGGACAGCATGTCAGCACAATTGATTGACGGCAAAAAGGTATCGTCGGAGATTAGGGAGAGTCTGAAAAAAGATATCGGCGGCCTGAAGGCAAAAGGTATCGATCCATGTCTTTCAGTGGTTCTGGTGGGTGAAAATCCGGCATCGAAAAAATATGTCGCTTCAAAGGAAAAGACATGTGATGAACTAGGGATAAAAAGCGTCCCGCATAAGTTGCCCGAAACGACTACACAGGAAGAGCTTATGAGTCTGGTGGACACGCTCAACAACGACAGAAAAGTTCACGGCATCCTCATTCAGCTCCCTTTACCCAAAGGCCTTGATGAAAAAGCCGTTATGAACAGGATCGCACCCGAAAAGGACGTCGATGGTTTCGGGCCGCAGTCGCTCGGCAGGCTGGTACTCGACGAAGCGGGATTCCTGCCGTGCACTCCCCACGGTGCGATGAAGATGCTCGAAGCATACGGCATCGATCCGTCGGGGAAGCACGCGGTAGTGCTGGGGAGGAGTGTTATAGTGGGAAAACCTCTGGCTTTACTGCTTCTCAGAAAGAATGCGACCGTTACGATCTGCCACAGCAGGACTGCGGACCTGAAGGCGGAATGCCTCAGGGCCGACATCCTTTGCGTTGCGATTGGCAAGGCTAAGTTTGTGAAAGGCGACTGGATCAGGGAAGGCGCGGCAGTCATAGATATCGGTATAAATGTTACGCCTGAGGGCAAGATCGTGGGAGACGTAGACTTCGATGCCGCCAGAGAGAGAGCGGGTTTTATTACGCCTGTGCCCGGAGGAGCGGGCCCCATGACTATAGCCATGCTCATGTACAACACAGTGCAGGCGGCAAAGGCGGCGGCGGAATAGGGTGAAGTTCTCAATAGAAATATGCTATATTTATATATATATTTATATAAAAAGTGAGGGAACCCGATATGTCGTTATCCGTTGTTCAAGTCGACTATAAGCTTTCCCGGTCTCTGATCCGGGAAGTGATGGACAGGTCGGGGCAGAACCTGCTGGCCTGTTATCAATGCCGGCGATGCGCTGCAGGCTGTCCCGTTGGGGACGAGACCGGCGTGACCCCCGACCGTTTGATCAGGACGATTATCTTCGGCGACAGGGAGAAGGCTCTCAGTAACCTTCTCGTGTGGAAGTGCGTTGCCTGTTATACCTGCGGTTCCCGCTGTCCGAACAACATACAGACCGCAAGGATCAATGAAGCGCTTAAGGAGATGGGCAAGGAAGACCATGTCGAACCATTGCTGCCGGCGGTCGCCGCATTTCACGATAACTTCATGAGAGCGGCTTCCCATTTCGGACGTATCAACGAGATTGAGTTTATGGGTCTCTACGAATTGCAGAATACGAAAAGAGAGATAAAGAAAGGCGGAGGATGGAAAGTCGTTGCCGGCGCCTTGAAAAGCAATGCGAGACTGGCTGTCTCGATGATGAAGAAGAAACGGCTGCACTTCCGTCTGAACAGGATCAGGAACCTTTCCGAGATTAAGCGGCTCTTCAGAAAAGCCGGGAACGGACCCGGAGGCTGAGCTTGCAGATAGCCTATTATCCCGGATGTTCACTCCATGCTTCTTCGCAGCTCTATGACATCCAGTGCAGGAAAGTATTCAGGCAACTTGGGATAGAACTGAAGGAGATAGAGGACTGGAACTGCTGTGGCGCAACTTCCGCCGGCAAGACCGATTACTTCCTGTCCGTGGCGCTTCCGGCCCGTAATCTCGGCATTGCGGATTCGAGCGGACTTTCGGAGATGCTTATTCCCTGTTCATCCTGCTACAACCGGACATTGGTATCCCAGAAGATACTCTCTGAAAACCATGAGCTGAAAAACAGGATAAATACGGAACTCTCCAGTAAGGTCGAAGGGAAAGTGAAAATATCCAGCATCCTCGACATTCTTGTGTCCAGGGCCGACTCCGGAGAAATCGCGGAAAAAGTGACAAAAAAACTGGAGGGATTGAAGCCGGCATGCTATTACGGCTGTCTGCTGACGAGATTCCCCGCTGATATAAAGGTATCCGATGATGTCGAGAACCCCCGGGGCATGGAGTCAGTCTGCAAGGCCCTTGGAGCCGAGCCTCTCGACTGGAGCTACAAAACAGACTGCTGCGGAGCTTCAGCAGCGGTTAATGATACAGAGACGTCGCTGTCGCTCATGGCCGGTATATTAAAGGACGCTGTTGCACGGGGAGCCGACTGCCTCGTCACCACCTGTCCGATGTGCCAGATGAACATGGACGCATATCAGGACAGGGTCTGTGATATGTACGGAATCACGACGAAGCTGCCCGTTTTCTTTATTACGGAGCTTATGGGCATCGCCATGGGTTTTACCCCGGAAGAACTGGAAATAGACAGACATTTCGTTGATTGCCTGGGTCTGCTGAAAGGTTTGAAACTCGTATGAATAAGGTTCCTTCCAAGAAGAAAGGTTCGGTCCTGGTGGTCGGCGGCGGCATCGGTGGAATGCAGGCGGCGCTCGATCTTGCAGACAGCGGGTTCAGGGTCCATATGGTACAGAGGGACCCGTCGATCGGAGGTACAATGGTCATGCTCGATAAGACCTTTCCCACAGGCGACTGTTCCATGTGCATGATATCCCCTAAAATGGTCGAAGTGGGCCGGCACCTGAACATCGACATCCATTCGCCGGCGGAAGTCGTATCTGTCGAGGGCGGGCCCGGAGATTTCAGCGTCAGGGTCAGGGTTGCCCCCAGATATGTGGACCCCGACAAGTGTACGGGTTGCGGAGATTGCGAGGCGAAATGCCCGAAGAAGGTATCGAGCGAGTTCGAGCAGGGACTCGGGGTGCGCAAAGCCATTTATTCACTGTTCCCCCAAGCGGTGCCGAATACAAGGGCTATCGACAGGAACAATTGCCTCTACTTCATGAAAGGCCGCTGCCGCATCTGTGAAAAAACCTGCAAGGCCGGCGCCATCAATTTTCAGGATGAGGGGAAAGAGCTTGAATTAAATGTCGGAGCCATCATCCTTTGTCCCGGACTGGACCGCTATGACGCAAGGGCGAGGGGGGAGTTCGGGCTCGGCAGATGGAAAAACGTCGTAACCTCGGTCCAGTTCGAACGTATTCTCTCGGCTTCCGGTCCGTATAAGGGCGAAGTTAAAAGGCCTTCCGACGGGAAGCATCCGAAGAAAGTCGCATGGATTCAGTGCGTCGGATCCAGAGACCCTCATAATGCAAATCCATGGTGCTCTTCTGTCTGCTGCATGTACGCAACGAAGCAGGCGATTATCGCAAGAGAGCACGATTCGGAAATAGAGCAGACGATCTTCTATATGGAGATGCGCGCTTTTGGAAAAGACTTCGACAAATATGTCGAGCGCGCAAAAAATGATTACGGCGTGCGGTATCAGCGCGCTATGATATCCGTGATACGGGAAGATCCGGCCACTGGCGATCTGCTTCTCCGTTATGCAGCAGAGGACGGGAAGCTTGTAGACGAAACCTTCGGCATGGTGGTGCTTTCCGTCGGTCTCGAGCCCCACAAGGACGCTGTGGAATTTGCCGGGACATTCGGTATCGAAACGAACTCCTACCGTTTTGCAAAGACTTCTTCTATCGAACCGGTCCGGACTACACGGGATGGAATCTTTGTCACAGGGACTTATCAGGGTCCGAAAGATATACCCGAGACGGTTATGCAGGGGAGCGCCGTGGCCGGTGAAGTTATGGCGCTCCTGGGTGAGGCCCGCGGGTCGGAGACGATTACAAAGGAGTTTCCGCCGGAAAGGGATCTGACCGGGGAGGAACCGCGGACAGGCGTCTTTGTCTGTCACTGCGGGATAAACATCGCTTCTACTGTCCAGGTCGAAAAGGTTGTCGAGGCAGTGAAAGATTTGCCGGGAGTTGTCTATGCGACGGACACGCTTTATGCGTGTTCACAGGACAGTCAGGAAATGCTCAAGAAAATTGTCAGGGAAAAGAACCTCAACAGGGTGGTTGTAGCGTCGTGCACGCCGCGTACACACGAACCGCTGTTCCAGGAGACGATCCGTGACGCCGGGATGAATAAATACCTGTTCGATCTCGCCGACATCCGTGAACAGTGCTCCTGGTGCCACATGGGACAGAAAGAAGCGGCTACCAAAAAGGCGATACGGATTGTCGGCATGGCGGTTGCAAAGGCAAACCTCCTCGAACCTCTCAAGTCCGATGCTGTGGGTGTTACACCCGTTGCGCTGGTGGTAGGAGGCGGGGTCGCGGGTATGACTGCTGCGCTTTCACTGGCTGACCAGGGCTTCCGTGTATCTCTCGTCGAAAAGGAAAAGGAACTGGGCGGCCTGTTGAGGAACCTACGTCATACGCTTGAAGGGAACGATGTCAGTGAATTCCTGAAGGGAAAAATAGACGAGGTACGCGCGCACGAGCGCATAAAAGTTTACAATGATGCGGAGGTTGCAAAAACCGGTGGTTTTGTGGGCAACTTCGAGACGACCCTCACGACGGGTGATGTCATAAAACACGGGGCTGTCATATTGGCTACCGGCGGCATGGAATATCAGCCGGATGAATACCTGTATAATGACAGCGACCGCGTGATCACCCAGCGTGAACTGGAAGGGAGGATTGCCTCCGGAAAAAGCCCCGGAACCGGGGAATGTTATGTGATGATCCAGTGCGTGGGGTCCCGCGAGGAGCCGAACCAGTACTGTTCCCGTATCTGCTGCCAGGACGCAATCAAGAATGCCATTGCTCTTAAAGAGAGAAATCCCGACGCACAAGTCCTCATACTCTACAGGGACATCCGTACTTACGGGCTCAGGGAGGACTATTACAGGAGAGCCCGGGATCTGGGCGTGCTGTTCGTCCGCTATGAGATTGATAATAAACCCATGGTTGAGAGCCTGGATAACAGGCTCAGGATCAGGACATGGGATTACATGCTGAACAGGGAATTGACGATGGATGCAGACTGGCTGGTACTGTCGACCGGCCTGAGACCGCACCCCACAACAGGGAAAACCGGTGAGATGTTCAAGGCTGCGAGGAACCCTGACGGTTATTTCCTGGAGGCCCATGTGAAGCTCCGTCCCGTTGATTTCCCCGGCGAAGGGATCTTTGTGGCGGGACTGGCGCATGCGCCGAAGAACCTTGACGAGACGATCAGCCAGGCCCTTGCCGCGGCAGGCCGTGCCGGAACAGTGCTCTCCAGGAAAAGTCTGACTGTTTCCGGGATTGTGGCCAAACATAATAGAGATCTTTGCATGTCCTGTCTGAGCTGTGTGAGAGTCTGTCCTTTTGATTCGCCGTACATCGACGAAGAGGGCAGGGTGGCCCATAACGAAATCAAGTGTCATGGGTGTGGAATATGCGCGGGCATCTGCCCGGCAAAGGCTTTTCAGGTGAACAGCTTCCGTGACGACCAGATACTTGCAATGATCGATGCGGCTATGGCTGAAGGTAAAAAATGAAACCACAGAGTGAACAGCGGGAGGCTCCTTCTATCGAAAAGCCCCACGGTATTCCCGATGGCTGGGAGCCGAATATCCTCGCCTTCGCCTGTCATTACTGTGCGTTCGCCGCTGCTGATCTGGCCGGAGTTATGAGGTTATCTTATCCCGCGAGCGTAAAGGTTCTCAGACTCCCATGTACGGGTAAACTTGACTACATTCATATCCTGCATGCATTCGAGAGGGGTGTGGACGGAGTTTTTGTGGCGGGCTGACTGGAGGAGCAATGTCATTACCTGGAGGGTAATACTTATGCCGCAAAAAGAGTCAAATATGCAAAAAAATTATTGTCGCTGGTAGATATTGATCCTGCGCGCCTGGAGATGTACAATCTCTCTGCTGCGATGGGACCGAAATGGGCGGCGATATGTAACGGGTTCACGGAAAAAATCCGTAAGCTCGGTCCGTCGCCCGTATGGTTTGCTGCCCGGGCGAAGCGATGAAAAGGAGAGAAAAAGAATGATTGTCGGCACGCAAAAACCCCTTGAAGAAATCTGGGATATGATAAAGGGTTTCAGGAAAGTCCTTGTGCTTGGTTGCAACACCTGTGTTGCGATCTGTCACGCGGGCGGCGGGAAGGAGGCGGAGATACTCGCGTCCCTGCTCAGGATGAAGGCATCTCTTTCGGGCGTTGAAACAACGGTCAGGCACGCTGCAATCGAGAGACAATGCGAATCCGAATTCTTCGAGCCTGTAATGGACGAAGTGCGGGCGTCCGATGTTGTGCTCTCATTGGCCTGCGGTGTCGGTGTTAATTTCCTTGCGGACAGAGCAGGGGATGTACCGGCATTCCCGGGAATTGACACGGAGTTCTTTGGAGCCGTTGAAAAGGCGGGCATATTCAAAGAGCTCTGCGCGGGATGCGGAGGCTGCATACTGCACCTCACCGGCGGGATATGTCCCGTAGCCCGGTGCTCGAAATCCATCATGAACGGGCCCTGCGGCGGGACGAGCGACGGCAAATGCGAGATAAGCCGTGATGTGGATTGCGCCTGGTACCTCATCGTGGACAGGATGAAGAAGCTCGGCACCCTGGAAAAACTTTTTGAAATTCAACCTCCCAAGGACTGGTCGACAGGATTATACGGTGGACCCCGAAAGGTGGTTTTAGAACATATAACCGCTCCGGAACCTCCGGAAAAGGGAAAGGAATCGCAGGGAGGGATGTAAGATGAAAAGCGGAAGTAATCTGGAAAAGGTACTGGAAGGCGGCCACTTTGCCGTGACCGCTGAGGTGGGTCCCCCGAAAGGCACCTCTGCCTCTGTCGTTCAGAAGAAGGGCGACATCCTCAAATCCTGCTGTGACGCCCTGAATGTAACGGATAATCAGACGGCCATCGTCCGCATGTCGAGCCTGAGCGGCTGCGTCATACTGAAGGGGATGGGTCTCGATCCTGTTATGCAGATGGTAGTGAGGGACCGCAACCGGATCGCCATTCAGAGCGATATTCTCGGCGCCGTTGCCCTGGGAATCCGCAATGTGCTCTGTCTTTCGGGCGACCACCAGAAGTTCGGCAATCACCCCACGGCGAAGAATGTCTACGACATTGATTCCATTCAACTGGTGAAAACCCTTAAGACGATGAGGGACGAGAAGAAGTTTCTCTGCGGAGAGAACATCTCCGGAGAAGTCCCCCTGTTCATCGGCGCTGTCGAAAACCCCTTTGCCGATCCTTTCGAGTTCAGGGTCATCAGGCTTGGCAAGAAGGTACAGGCGGGCGCAGACTTTATCCAGACCCAGGCTGTTTATGATGTGGACAAATTTGCCGGGTGGATGAAAATGGTAAGAGACCGGGGATTGGATAAACAGGTCCACATACTGGCTGGGGTGATACCGATAAAGTCTGTGGGAATGGCGCGCTATATGCGCGATAACGTCTCGGGTGTGAGCGTGCCGGATGAGATAGTCACCCGTTTGGAGGATGCAAAGGATGTCAGGGAAGAAGGGGTAAAGATTACCCTGGAGATTATCGACCGTTTGAAGGATATAGACGGCATCCACGGCGTCCACGTGATGGCTGTGGCATGGGAAGATATAGTGCCTGTTATTGCAGAAAGGGCGGGGTTATTGCCGAGGCCGATTCTGTAAGAGTATGGAAATGATTTTATTTAAGAACTCCTCAGTTTATGATATAAGGCATAAGGAGGGAAACTATGGGCGCGAAGATATTGGTTGTAGATGACGACCCGGAAATCCGGGAAGCTATCAGCCTCATTCTGGAAGCCAATAGCTATGAGGTGGTCACCGCTGAAGACGGTATCGAAGGACTCAACAGACTCAAAGACGAAAGACCTGATTTGATGATCCTGGACCTTCTCATGCCGAGACTCGATGGTTTTGGGGTGTGCAAAGAGTTGAAAGACCCCAGATGGGCGAAATACGGTCACATACCGGTCATCATTCTGAGCAGCGTAAGGGAGGATGCCAGCAAGCGGCGTTATGAACTGGAAACGGGATTGCAGCTCGACGTGGACGATTATGTGGAAAAACCCATTGAACATACCGTCTTACTGGACCGCATAGGGAAGATCCTCAGGAAAGTCGGCAAGGCTTAAGGAGAAAGAGATGGAGAAAAAGAAAATCTTACTGGTAGATGACGATCCGGATTTTACGGAGGCCATCAAGCTTCTTTTGGAAAGCAGATCTTATGCTGTGGCTGCTGCCAATGACGGCAGGGAGGGTCTGAAAAAAGTGCTGACAGAAGAGCCGGATTTAATCATTTTAGATGTGATGATGCCTGAAATGGACGGCTATCAGGTCTGTGCCAAACTCAAAACCGACCCCCGGTACAGCCATATCCCCATTTTGTTGCTGACTGCGGTTGGAGAGGCTATATCCACAACGAATTATACAAAGGAAATGGGTATGAAAATAGAGGCGGACGACTATATCCCGAAACCCGTAGAGCCGATTGAGATAGTCGAGAGAGTTGAAAAACTGTTGAGGATTTCTACGAAGAGGAAACAGTGAGATTTATTCGCAGGATATCCGTATTAATTGGTGTCTGTGTATCAAGATGCTGTTCAGATGATCCGTCATTCCCCGATTTGATCGGGGAATCCGGTATCGAAAGGTTTTGGGAAAAAATGGATTATCCGGTCAAGCCGGATAATGACAAAATACGACTTTATACACAGACTCCAATTATTGTTTAGCGGGGAAGAAACGTGCCTTACAGAGCAATGAGAGAATCATTAAACGCCGTGATCGACAGCCTATCTGACGGGATGCTGGTTACGGATACGCAGGGTAAGATCATCCTTTATAATCGCAAGGCCGAAACTTTTCTGAGTATGCAGGGAGAGACTGCGCTCGGTCAGCCGTTTCAGAATCATATCAGAAATGAAGTTCTTGTTAAGCTTATTAGCAAAATATTGACACTCGACCTTCCCAATCGCAGTGAGGAGGTATGCCTTATAGACCTGGGTGACGAGAGGCTCAGGGTTCATGTCAACCCTGTCAGAAATGAGGATGGGCTTCTGATCGGGTCGGTAACCCTGCTGCATGATGTTGCACGCTTAAATGCGATAGACAAGATCAGGGCCAATTTCTTATCCATGGTTTCGCATCAATTAAAATCGCCGTTGAGCTCTACTTTGCTTCAGACATCGCTCCTTCTCGACGGAATAGTGGGAGAGGTCAATGAGAAACAGAGGGATTTGCTCCAAAAGGTCAGGACCAAGATAAAGGGTATGGTTAGTCTGATTCATGATATCCTCGACGTCTGTTTTATCGAAGAGGGGGGATACCTCGCCCAGTTGGAAAATCTGGACCTTGCCGGAATCCTGCAAAGGACAGTCGAGTTGATGCAACCCCAGACCCAGGACAAGAATATTGCCCTCAATGTAACAATAGAAGAGCGTCTTCCCTCGATTACCGGCAATAAAAGCAGTGTGGAGGCCATGTTTATTAACCTGATTAGTAATGCTATCAAGTACACGCCTTCGGGAGGCCGGGTCGGCGTGGTGATGAGTGAGAATGCCAATAACGTACAGATAGAAGTCAGCGATACGGGGATAGGTTTGGAAGAAGAGGATATCCCCCGGATTTTTGACAAGTTCTACCGGGTAAGATCCGAGACGACGAGGAATATAAGCGGTACAGGCCTCGGCCTTTCTATTGTCAAGAGTGTTGTGGATGCTCATTACGGCGCAATTAATGTGGAAAGCAAAGTAGGGGAGGGCACTATGTTTACTGTTCTGCTTCCCACCGGAGCGGGCAATTTAAGTCAGGCGGCAGATAAGAGAGGCAGATAAACAGATGTCTTTTCGCGGTGCTGTAATAGATCAAATAAATTATTATATAATTAAAAGGCCTTCTAAACTTAGAGTGTATAAGTAGCAAAAAAAGGAGGACCCATGAGTATCAGCGCGATGCCCCCTTGCCAGGCAGCCTGCCCTATCCATACCGATGTGCGCGGCTATGTCTTTGCGATAGCCAAAGGAGATGTCGAAGGCGCCATCAATCTCATCCGTCAGGTGAACCCTTTCCCTTCAGTATGCGGCAGGATATGCACCAGGGCCTGCGAGTCCGCCTGCAGACGCGGCCAGGTGGATGAACCCGTCGCAATCGCTTCCCTGAAACGATTCGCAGCAGACCGGACCAAAGGAAAGAAACTGCCGCTCAGACGGGGATCATACTACACGGAAAAAATTGCCGTTGTCGGCGGAGGGCCGTCGGGTCTCACGGCTGCACATGATCTCACGCTTCTTGGATACAGCGTCACAGTATTTGAAGCGCACAAGGAACTCGGCGGGATGATGACCAGGGGTGTGCCCGAGTACAGGCTTCCCAAAAGCGTAGTGATGGAGGATATCGACTTCATCCTGTCGATGGGCGTTGAGGCGAGGACCGGAATGGCACTCGGACGCGATTTTACTATCGATGAACTCCTGAAAGAATATCAGGCAGTTTTTCTTGCTTTAGGGAGCGAGAGGAGCATATTCCCCAAATGCAAGGGTGTAGAACTGCCCGGGATCATAACGGCAGTTGAATTTCTCAAGCAGGTGAGTGAAGGACAGCGGCCCTATCTGGGCAATAGTGTTGTCGTGGTAGGCGGCGGACACACAGCAATCGATGCCGCCCGGACCTGTATCCGCCTTGGCACCCCTGATGTGACGATTATTTATCGAAGGACTCTGAACGAGATGCCAGCCGGAAAGGTTGAGGTTGAAGAGGCGGAGAGTGAAGGGGTGAAGTTCCGGTTTCTTGCTGCCCCGGTACGGTTCGCAGGGAGAGGAAAGGTCGAGAAAGTGCACTGTGTGGAGATGCGCTTTGTAGCGGACGGTTCCAGACGGCGGAAACTCGTGCCTGTAGAGAACTCCGATTTTGAGATAAAGGCTGATGCAGCCATCCTTGCGATCGGATATAGTCCGAAGGCCGAGGAAATAAAGGAAATCCGGTTGATATCCGGGAAGAAAGGGACCATCGTCGTAAAGGACGAGACCGGCAGAACGAATCTGAAAGGGGTATTTGCCGGCGGTGATGTAGTGAGCGGTCCCATGAGCGTAATCGATGCGATAGCGTCAGGCAAAAGAGCCGCCGATGCGATCCACAGGTACCTGCGAAATCTGCCGCCGAAAGAGATAGAGGAGCCTTCCGTTCTCAGGCCTCTTGATGAAAAGATCGTCAGCCTGATTGTGAAGGCAGTGCGTCAAAAAATGCCTACACTTCCGATTGAGGAGCGGATCAAGAGCTTTGATGAGGTAAATCTGGGATTCAGCCCTGAACAGGCTTTAGCGTGTGCGCAGCGCTGTCTGAACTGCGGAGCGGGTGCTGTTGTGTCCGACGAGTGCGCAGCCTGCTTCAATTGTGTTTTGGTCTGTCCGTATGGAGTACCCGTTGCCGGACAGGAAAAGGCCCAGATCGATATCAGCCAGTGCCAGGCCTGCGGTATCTGCGCTGCGGAATGTCCGGCTTCGGCTATTGACGTCAGGCTCGAAACCAGGGAGGAGAGCCGCAGGAAATTGAAAGAGACGATCGAAACCGCCAGGCGTGAAAAACCCGGGGAATTTGCTATCGAATTCTATTGCCAGTTTCAGCGGTCGGAAAGCGCTCCATCCGGCAAAGGAGCCGGTTATGGTGTAGGCAAGCCGTGCATGGCGAGGATCGATCTCTATCAACTCATCCATCCTTTCGAGGCAGGATCAAAGGCTGTTACGATAAACAAGTGTGAACATCATGAGTGTCATTTCAAAGGGTGCGACGAATGGATACAGAAGCATGTGGAGAATGCCAGAAAGATGCTCGGAGAGATCGGCCTTGACGCCGAACGTCTGAAAGTGATATACAGCGGCAGGAAATAGAAGATTTCTGAGGGATTATAAAAAATTTCGCAATAGTCTGCATATTTTCACGGATTAAGGGATTGAATTTGTAAATACTATTATACTCTGGAAAAGAAGGTGATCAAATGGTCGTTGCGGAAATCAAGCCTTTTGAGGAGATAAAAAATAGTATCAGGGAGTTCAAAAAAGTCCTCCTTGTCGGATGCGGTACGTGCGTTACCGTATGTCTCAGTGGAGGCAGAAAACAGGTCGAACTGCTGGCATCGGCCCTGAAGATGTCGCGGAATCTGGAAGGCGATGAAGTCATCATAGGGGAAAAGGTACTGCCCAGGCAATGCGATCCCAAATTTGTCGATATGATAAAGGATGAAGCAGGGCAGTATGAGGCAGTCCTGTCGATGGGGTGCGGCGCCGGTGTCCAGGGGATCGCCGATATTGTAACGGACATACCTGTTCTGCCGGCACTGAATACCACTTTCATAGGGATGGCTGACGAAAAAGGCCGGTATCTTGAAGTCTGTGCGGCCTGTGGAAACTGCATCCTCGCCGAGACGGGGGGAATATGCCCGGTGGCGCGGTGTGCCAAGGGCCTTATCCACGGGCCGTGCGGCGGCTCGCAACGCGGATTATGCGAGGTTTCGAAGGATAACCCATGCGTATGGCAGATGATTTATGAGCGGCTGGTAAAGCTGAATAAGGTCGACTCTCTGAAAAAAATGTCTCAGCAGAGGAAGATTCCGGTCCGGCCCCGGAGGCTGGCAAGGGAGGAACCGAAACCAAAGAAAGAACCGGCAAAAGGAGCATAATGATATGGGATTCAGGGAGGCTTTAGATTCCGGGAGGTTTGTTGTTACCGCAGAGGTTGGACCTGTAAAAGGGACGGAGACAAAGGAGTTGTTGGAGGATGCAGAGCTTATCAGAGAGAAGGTGGACGCGATAAATGTAACCGATCTTCAGAGTTCCGTCATGCGCCTTGGTTCAATGGCTGTCTGCCATCTCCTTGTGGATCATGGTGTCGACCCCGTCTTTCAGATGACGTGCAGGGACAGGAACAGACTGGCGCTTCAATCGGACCTGCTCAGCGCATGGGTGTTGGGCGTCAGAAATGTGCTGGCTCTGACAGGCGACCATCCGACCCTCGGAGACCACCCCGATGCCAAGCCGGTTTTTGATCTGGATTCGGTAAGCTTGCTGAAAGTCATAGGCAGGCTGAACGAAGGCTTCGACATGGCCGGGAACGAGCTCAAAGGGTCGCCGGATTTCCTTCCCGGAGCTGTTGTGAATCCCGGGGCCGACAACGAGGCCGCACTGGAGATGCAGATCATCAAGATGGAAAAGAAGATCGAAGCAGGCGCAAAGTTCTTTCAGACACAGGGGATATTCGACCTGGACCTGTTTGAAAGATTCATGAAGCGAGTAGAAGGTTTCAGGGTGCCCGTGCTGGGTGGGATCATCCTGCTCAAGTCGGCAGGTATGGCCAGGTTCATGAACAAAAATGTCGCCGGGGTTTTCGTTCCCGAACCTCTTATCAAGGAGATGGAAGCGACAAAGGACAAGGTCAGGACCAGCGTCGGGATAGCTGCACAGCTCGTCAAAGGGATGAAGGACCTCTGCCGGGGAGTCCACATAATGGCTATCGGCTGGGAGAAGAGGGTTCCCATGGTCCTTGAGGAAGCGGGATTGTAGTTGGAGCGGGTTATATATCCGTCACCATTGTACCGGGAAAAAAGTTGGCATCCCTCTTTTTATAAATGTATTTTTTGGGGTTAATAACCCATCTGCTGCATAACTTTTATTCAATAAATCCGTCATACCTGCAATTCAGGAGTTATATCAAAAGCAAGCGGTAAAATGGTAAAATTTCTTTCTGAAACAGATGAATATCGGAAAGGATTAAGCGTATAGATGAAAGTTCTTGTTGTCGACAGCGGGGGCCGCGGCCATGCTATTGCCTGGCAGTTTAAAAACGATCCGAATGTCAGGGAAGTAATCTGCGCTCCCGGGAATGCAGGTATTGCAAGGGAGATACGGTGCGAGAATGCAAGGACAAACGAGGAGTTCCTGGAACTTGCAAAGAGGGAAAAGGCTGATATTGTATTTGTCGGGCCGGAAAGCCCCCTGACGAACGGTATAGTCGACCTCTTTACAGCCGAGAAGATACCGATCGTAGGTCCTCAAAAGAGCGCTGCAATCCTTGAAGGCAGCAAGGCTTATACGAAACTGTTATGCAGGGACATAGGCGTGCCTGTTGCCGAGTTCGAGGTTTTTGACGACCCGGAAAAAGCGAAGGACTATGTTGGAGCCGTAAAATACCCTGTTGTGGTAAAGGCGGATGGTCTTGCGCAGGGTAAGGGGTCGATTGTCTGTTCGGATACTGAAGAGGCATTTTATGCCATTCATCATTTGATGGTGGAGATGGCTTTCGGGGATGCCGGACGAAAAGTGGTGATCGAAAAAAGGCTGTATGGTACGGAGATATCCTTTTTTGTTTTTACCGACGGGGAGTCACTGGCTCCCATGCCGGTTGCTCAGGATTATAAAAGGGCTTATGATAACGACGAAGGAGCTAACACCGGAGGTATGGGATCATATTCACCCCATCGTCTTGAAGGGGAGGAGCTTGCGAAGCTGGTTTGCGAGAAGGTCTCAATGCCTTTGATTCAGGGGTTTAAACAGAAGCAGGGAGTACCCTACAGAGGTATCCTTTACACCGGACTTATGCTGGTCGATGAAATACCATATCTTCTGGAGGCAAACGTGCGTTTCGGCGACCCTGAAGCACAGGTGATCCTACCCAGGCTGAAAACGTCTTTAAGCGACATAAGCTTTCAGATCATAAACGGTGGCCTCGGTGAAAAGAGAGTCGAGTGGAGCCCGGATTGTTACTGTGATGTGGTTGCCGCAGCGGGAAGGACCAGGCAGATGAAAGGCGGCAAAAGCAAAGGCTGGTATCCAGGTTATCCTGCAAGATACGGAAAGGGATATCCTATTTCCGGCCTGGAAACCATCGATGATCCTGATTGTAAAATATTTTTTGCAGGTGTGAGCAATTCAGCGACCAAGGGTTTTGTTACCGATGGCGGCAGGGTGCTGCATATAGTGGGAAGGGGGCATACTCTTAGCGCAGCGAGAGATGTCGCTTACAGAAATATCGAAAAGGTTCATTTCGAAGGGATCCGTTACAGGACGGATATCGGTAGAGAAAAGGAGTAATATATGCCGACGGCAGGGAAGAAAAAAAATGTGATGGAAGATCGCAAATGGCAGCGGTATCAGTTTATCGGTACGGCAAAAGTCACAGTCCCGAAAGAAAAGATCTCGGTGGATACTACAATAGCCAATTTATCTCTTTCGGGTATCGGCCTGTACTCACCCGAGCCCATCGGGAAAGGAAAGAAAGTAAAGCTGAAAATCTCTTTCATCGACGATAAAGGGAAGGTATCCGGAGATGCGGTGGAAGGCAGGGTCGACTGGCAGGCCAGGTTAAAGAATGTCTACCTCACCGGAGTCCTGTTTACTGAAGAGCTGGATGTAAAAAACCAGCCGAAACTCGTGGAGCATCTTACGTGGCTCATCGATACCTTCAAATGGCCGAATCCCTTCAAAGACAAGAGAATAGCGACGTTATAGATCAGCGCGGGCTATAATTGTATGGAATATGCAGAGCTTGGACACATGAGATTTCGGTAAGTATGTCTTAGGCAGGCATATGCAGCATGTCTTTATGATATTGCTTCGAAGAGTTCCTTTTCTTTTGCCGGCATCTTTTTCCCGTGACGCCTGCCTGTTTCGTGATCATATCCTAAAAGATGGACGAGGCCGTGGATGAGGAGTCTTTTGAGTTCTTCGTTGAATGTTGAACCATAGTCTTTTGCCTGTCTGGCAGTTTTAGGGAGGTTGACGACTATATCGCCTAGTACAAAATCTTGATTCATGATTCCTGATTCGTAAGGGATAGAGGCTGATGTCTGCGGGAACGAGAGGACGTCGGTAGTCCTGTCGATTCCACGGTGCTGACGGTTGAGTATTCTCATCCTCCTGTCATTGACAAAGAGGACGCTGAGTTCAGCCCTGCGGAGACCGAGAAGCCTGAGAGCCTTCCTTAACAGTCTTGCCGTTCTCCGACTGTTTACCCTTATAAGCCTTTGCCGGTTCCTTATATAGATTTTCATTGGAAAAATCGAACCCCGGGTAATCTATCCTTTTGTGGAAGATTCCCGTGAGGATATAAGTGAAGCGTTTCTTGATCTCATGGATGTCTTTCAGAGTAAGTTCGCATTCATCGAGCTGTCCTTCAAGGAAAATATGGTTGATGATCCGGTCGACGAGAGAAGCGATCCTCGCCGGTGTAGGTTCGGTAAGCACCCTGGATGCCGCCTCCACAGCATCCGCCATCATGACGAGCGCAGCAACCCGGGTCTGGGGCTTTGGGCCGGGATACTTATAGTCCTCTTCAACCGGCACGACAATATCTCCCTTCTCCTTTGCCTTCTGATAGAAATATGTGACAAGCATGTTGCCGTGATGCTGTTCAATGATCTCAAGCAGGGGTTCGGGCAGTTTGTACTGCTTTGCGAGTTCTATCCCTTCCTTTACATGGTTGACGATTATCATGGTGCTCATATGGGGGGTCAATTTCTCATGCCTGCTGGTCGATCCGGCCTGGTTCTCGACAAAATAATCCGGCATCTTTATCTTTCCTATGTCGTGGTAATAGGCGCTCACCCTTGCAAGTAAAGGATTTGCTCCGACCGCTTCCGCCGCTGATTCGACAAGGTTGCCGACGATTACGCTGTGGTGGTACGTGCCGGGCGCGGTAACCATAAGGCTTTTCATGATCGGCTGGTTCAGATCCAGCAGTTCGAGGAGACTGATGTCTGTCGTAACCTTGAACAGGTATTCTATGAGGGGAAGGAGCAGTGAAACAAGGGCGGCGACAGTCATGCCCCCGATAACGGCAAACATTATGGACGACGGCGCCTTCAACGTAAAAAGATCGCCCTTAAAAAGGAGGATGATGATTACGGCCACGACATTCGCAGCTATAACGTACGCTCCGCCTTTGAGGAGTTCTGACCGTTTTTTGCAGCGTATAACACTGAAAGCCGCCGTGATGCTCCCGACAAACGCATAGACGGAAAAAGCGGCGTCATGGAGCCAGAGTCCGGTAAGAAGACTGATGGTAAAGGAGAAAGTGATGGCGGTATGGAAGTCAAAAAGCAGGGAAACAAACATTGCGCCCGCTGCTATAGGTATCCCGAAGAATGCGCTGTCCGGAAATTGGTATTCAAGGCCCTTTGAAAGACTGAACATCAGATAGCCGAAAAGCCTTCCTATAAGGAGCGTGCTGATCAGGAGGAGTCCGAGAAGGAGGAGCATGTTATATTTTTTTGTATATGCCGGTTTATATCTCATTATGTCCCTGTACAGGATAAACATGAGGAGGCTGGAGATGAGGAATCCGCCGATCAATTCCCCGGACCCGAATCTGGTCTGTATCGACATGGCGGCCATAAAACCGCAAAAAAAGATAAAATACAGCCTGATGAGCTTATCTTTCTTGCTAAAGCGTGCCAGCGTGCCGTCTGCCTTTACCGGAGAACCGTTGATCAGATTCCTCAGAAATACGGTGATGCGTTTGGTTTTATTCTTCTGAAGGCCGTTTTTCGTATCTTTCATATGCCTTTACAATCTCCTGAACGAGTTTGTGCCTTACAACGTCCTTTTCAGAAAAATAAACGAACTTGATTCCCTGGATGTTGCTCAATATCCTTTCAGCCTCTATCAGTCCCGAAGCCCTTCCGTGAGGCAGGTCTATCTGTGTAATGTCCCCGGTAATGACGGTCTTCGAATTGAACCCCAGCCTGGTGAGGTACATCTTCATCTGTTCGGTGGTGGTATTCTGGGCCTCATCGAGTATGATGAAGGAGTCGTTCAGCGTCCTCCCCCTCATGAATGCGAGCGGAGCAATTTCGATTGTGCCGCGTTCTATGAGCTTGCCGGCCTTCTCCGCTTCCATCATATCCAGCAGGGCGTCATATAAAGGTCTCAGATAGGGGTTAAACTTCTCGTATATGTCACCCGGCAGAAAACCGAGCTTTTCGCCTGCCTCCACAGCAGGCCTTGCGAGGACGATTCTGCTGATCTGCTTTTTGAGGTATGCGTTGATAGCCATTGCCATGGCGAGATACGTTTTTCCCGTGCCGGCAGGACCTATGCCGATGACAATGTCGTAATTTCTTATCGCCTCGATATACTGCCTCTGGGTCTCCGTCTTCGGAATGATGAACCTCTTTTTTGAAGAAACAGGTATGTTGTTCAGGAACAGGTCTTTTACGGAAGTGGAGTCGGCATCCGACTGGGCGGACCGGAGCGCGTACCGGATATCTTCAGGATTCAGGTTGTATCCCTCGGTGTTGATAGAGCGAATATCCTCAATGATCTTTGACGCCTTTTCAACGGATTTCTCGTCTCCCTGAAGGAAGATTTTATTCCCTCTCTGAGACGCCGTGATGCCGAGGGTTTCCTCTATCACCTTGAGGTTCCTGTCAAGCCTTCCGAAAAGGAGATTCGTTTCCTTCTCGCTGTCAAGCTCAATCTCTACGGTCAACGTATTCCCCTCCTAATCGTTCCTGAAGGTGACAAAAGGCCTGAGTTCCTCGGTTTTCCTGATCCTGAGGGAAGACAACTCGGCCTCTTCCCTGGTGCTGAATTCGCCAACCATCACTTTATAGAGATTTTCCTGTTTTCTCGTTTTTGATGCAATCACGGCGGCATGGTAACCTTTTCCGGACAATTCCTCTTTTAAGGCGTCCGCATCAGAGGGATTCTTAAACGCTCCCACCTGAACTGTGTATTTCCTCGCTCCCTGAGATTTCCGGCTTTCCTGAATTTGCCGGACATTATCTGTTTCCAGTGAGAACTGAGGTTTTTCGTCTTCTTTCTGCGCATCAGTCTCTTGCGTGGGCAAAGCTTCCTCTGCCTCCCGGGGCTGGACGTTTAACAGCGCGTCTTCCCCGCCGGCGATATCCTGTACAACTCCTTCCTTAGCAAAGTTGTTTAATTGTTGATTTTCGATGGGAGCACGGTAGTTTTTTCCGATGAAGAAGCCGAGGATGAACCCGAGAGAAGAGGTGACAATAAGCGAGATGATAATGGTCCCCCTGCCGATAAATACAATGGACGATCTACCCGGCATATCAGCTCTTTTCATAAAATAAGCATAGCATCACCATATGATAGAAATCTATACCTTCCGGCGACAGCCTCCCTGTAAGCGTTCATTAATTTTTCGAAGCCGCACAGGGCTGAAACCAGCATGAGAGGCGTGGACCGCGGAAGGTGGAAATTAGTGACGAGAGAGTCGACAGCCCTGAAAACGTGGCCCGGATATATGAAAATATCCGTCGAACCCCTGACTCTGCCGTTCACGGAGCTGACCGGGCTGTTTCCGCTCAAATATCCCTCGATCGCCCTTGTCGTAGTCGTGCCCACCGAAACCACCTTTCCGCCCGAAGCCTTTGTCACTTCGATCTCGGATAAGACCTTCTTATGAATATCAAAATACTCGGTATCCATGACGTGACGTTCCAAATCCTCCGTCCTGATTGGTTTGAATGTGCCGGTCCCGACATGGAGAGTCAATTCGCGCGTCAATATCCCTTTTGCCCGAATCTCGGCAAGGAGAGCTTCGGAAAAGTGAAGACCGGCTGTCGGCGCGGCAATCGAACCCTCCTCCCTGGCAAAGACGGTCTGGTAGGCCTCTTTGTCCAAACTGTCCGGCATGCGTTTCAGATATGGAGGGATCGGCATGTTTCCATATTTCCATAAGATATCGTTAAAATTCCCCGAATATACGAAACGCGCATACTTCCCGTCAAAAAGGTCCATCCGGAACTCATCCGATATCTTCAGGGTCCCTGTGAATTTCCCTTTCGAGATAATTTCCCACGACCGGCCGCCGATCCTTCTGACGAGCAGGACTTCCATGCTCTTGCCGTTCTTCTTATAACCCGTAAGCCTCGCAGGGAATACCTTGGTGTTATTCATGATAAGCATGTCGCCCTTATTGAGGTACGAAGGAAGGTCTGCGAACGTCCTGTGTTCAACATAGCCGTCCCTGTGCAGGACAAGAAGACGGGAGTTCGTCCGCTCTTTTAACGGCCGCTTTGCTATCAGGTGTTCCGGCAGGGGGAAGTCAAAATCAATGGTTTTCATGCAGTTGTATCACTGTGCCGGGATAGAAAAAGGACAGGATATCCCTGTAAGTTTTCCCGTTGCGCGCCATCTGAAGAGCGCCCCACTGGCAGAGACCGACACCGTGACCATACCCTTTCCCTTCAAGCACGACAGGGTCATCGCTGCTCACAACCGTAAAGTCCGTGCTCGGAAGCCGGCTCCAGCCGAGCGCTTTTCTGAAATCAGTTGCGTTGACCGACAATGTTCCGGAAGCGTGGAGGATATCCAACTGCTTCGCGCGGTTCGTTGAAGTGAAAGACTTTATCGCAATACCCTTCATCCCTGTAATGTCCAACACCTTTTCGACCTCTGCATAAGGGATATCCTTCTCCCATACCGAATAGGGAGAGAGATCGCAATCCGACTCCACCGAAGGCAGATACGGATAACTCTTTCCAAAGACTTCTTCAGGATTTTCGGTTTTTCCTCCGCAGGTGGAATGATAGAACGACTCTATCGTGTTTCCTTTAAAGGTCAGTATCTCTCCCCGGGTTTGTTCAACTGCATATGAAACGCGCACATCAGGGTTATTGCCCTTGTAGAGCTGATGGATAACAGAAGAAACGATATGGTATACAGAGTTTCCGTTCACAGCCTTCTGATACACGGCATACGTCCTCGAAACGACAGCCTGCGCCTTCAGTGCTTCCATATCCCAGTCCGGGCTTACCTCTACCGCTACTACATCCTTTATGTAATCTTCCAGCGGAAGCTCGTTTACTATATAGAGACTTGCTTCTCCCCTCCAGACATCGATATTCCCCGAATAGCGCGTACCCGTAACGAGCAGGTCTCCCTTTATGCTGCCGAGTTTCTCTATTTTTTCGCTTTTTGACGGTATCCTGTTATAGACGTCGTTCAAAATAAGAACTTTTATATTATCCCCGGAAACATTTGTCGTAACGATCAAAGACAAGAGCGTAACTATCAACGGCCATTTTATTCTCATTATTTATTTTCTCCTGAGGATCCAGAGTATGAATGTCAGCAAAAGGCTGAGCAATATGCTCGTGGCAAGCGGGAAATAGAAAGTGAAATTTTTCTTCTGGATAATGATATCTCCCGGAAGCCTGCCGATCCAGGGGATCTTTCCTGCAAGCAGGAACAATCCACCGATGGCGACGGCTGTGATCCCGGCGATTATCAAAAATTTACCTATGTACTGTATCCCGTCAGCCATGCCGTATTATCACAATCTGTTATCAGTTCAATTTGTGGGGCTGATATGATGAAAAAGCTTTTCCTGAGACAAATTCCAGGCAACATATAACCCGAAGACGCATTTACAAATAAAAGAGGGATGCCAGCTGCATTTTCCGGCTCAAGTCTGCTGCTTGCTGCCTGCTTTTCTCTTCCAAAATCTCTCCATCTCCGAATAAACGCATCCGCAATATTTCTGCCGGTACAGACCGAGTTCCGTTGATATCCGGACACCCTCGTGCCAGCCGGACCGGTAATCCTCGGCATAGAAGGGTATCCCGTAGCGCTTTCCCATCATCGTGCCTGTCTGTATTATCATATCAAATTTCTGGTACGGACTTACAAGGAGGGACGTCGTGAAGCCGTCGAGGCCCATCTTTTTTGCCGTCATCGCTGTTTGTTCAAGTCTGATCGAATAACAATATCCGCACCTGTCGTCTTCCCTGTTTACCACCGCTCTCAGGAAATCCTTCAGACCATAGTCGTCAATATACTCAACGTGAAGGTCCCATGATTTTTCAAGCTTCTGAACGGAGTCAAGCCGCATCTGATATTCCGTATACGGATGGATGTTCGGATTGAACCAGAGACCTTTTATATCGATCCCTTTTGATAGCAGCGTCCGGACGGGAAATGAACAGCAGTTGGCGCAGCAGATATGCATCAGGAGTTTCATCTTTATGTCCGGCGCCTGTTCCTCCCGCCTTCAAACAGACTCAATTCATTTTTTTGAGAGATATTGAGGTGGGAATAAGCTTTCTCCGTCGCCTTTCTGCCCTGGGCTGTCCTGATGATAAAGCCTGTTTTCAGAAGATAAGGCTCGGCGACATCCAGAAGGACATCCGTTTCGATCTGCAGCGTTGAAGCGAGTGCTTCAATGCCGACCGGACCGCCTTTATAGTTGAAGATAATGGCCTTGAGCAGCTTCCGGTCGGTTTCACCAAGACCATGCTCGTCAACGCCCTCCAACGCCAGCGCCTCCATTGCTACATCCCTTGTTATCTTTCCTTTAGCCCTCACCTGAGCAAAATCACGAACACGTTTCAATAACCTGTTTGCGACCCTCGGTGTTCCCCTTGCTCTCCTGGCTATCTCGTAGGACCCGTCCCGGTCGACAGGGACATCCAGCAGGGACGCGGAGCGCTCAACGATATTAATGAGGTCTTTCTCATCATAAAAGTCCAGGTCTCTCGTGATCCCGAATCGCTCCCTCAAGGGGGAAGACAGAAGACCCGCCCTCGTTGTCGCGCCTATGAGGGTAAACGGTTCGAGCCTGTACCTGTGGGTTCTTGCGTGTACTCCCTTGTCGAAAATGAAATCCACGGCATAGTCTTCCATTGCAGGATATAGGAATTCCTCAACCACCTTTGGAATCCTGTGAATCTCATCAATAAAAAGGATATCCCCCTTGTCCAGATGGGTGAGTATCCCCATCAGGTCTCCGCCCTTTTCGAGAGCAGGGCCGGAAGAGGTGATAATCCTGGTGCCCATTTCATTAGCGATGATGTGAGCCAGCGTCGTTTTCCCGAGACCGGGCGGTCCGTTAAAGAGGATATGGTCCAGAGATTCTTTTCTCTGCAGGGCAGCCTCTATCGCGATCTTAAGCGTCTCCACTACCTTATTCTGGCCGATATATTCGTAGAGGCTCTGAGGCCGCAGGTTGACACTCAAATCCTCTTCAGCGGGACCTGTCTCTCCTGAAATACGGGGCGTTCCGTCTGCTTCCTCGTGGATCACTTCTTCTGCCCTCTGTACACTTCCTCAAACAATTCCCCGGAAGAACTGATACCGGGATTCCTCTTTATCGCCTCTTCTATCAGCATCCGAGCTTCCGGATGTTTATGGCCGAGCTGGGTTACAAGGACGTCTTCGACCTCTTTCCTGAAGTCTTCCACGACTTCGGGGGTAACTTCAACTTCCCGCATCAATGCATATTTTGCTACTTTTCCCTTTAACGTGGCAATAATCTTTTCAGCCTTCCTTTCCCCGATCCCCTTGAGTTGTTTCAAAGTCCTGACGTCTTTGTCTTCGATCGAGCGCGCGATTTCCCTGACGGGTTTCATGAGGGCCTTGACTGCCGCGGCAGGGCCGATGTCTTCAACGGATATGAAAAGTTCGAAGAATTCCTTGTCGAGGGCCGACCGGAACCCGACAAGAACAGGCTTGGGTTGTCTCTCGGTCTGATTGTATGACACATGGAGCTCCAGTTCGTCCCCGTCGGCGCTACTGCCTTTTATCTTTTTCATTTCATAAGACGGGATCAACACCTCATAGCCGATTCCGTTGACTACTAACGTAACCCTGTCATCAAATGCGCGGTTGATTTTCAGATTCCCTTTTAAATACGATATCATCTCTTTCCCCTCATGGATTTTCTGTAAAAAGCGGTGAGGGCGACAGCCAGGGCATCGGAAGCATGCAGCGATTTCAGCTGGGGAACGCCGAGCAGTTTCCTGATGGTCGCACTCACCTGGTATTTGTCCGCCGAGCCGAACCCCACAAGAGAGTTTTTCACTTCTTTCGGCGTAATCTCGATCACCGGCAGATTATTCTGAAAAACAGAAAGGTATATAATGCCCAGGACGCCGCCGAGAACGATCCCGGCCTTGGGATATCTGACCAGAGAAAAGGCATTCTCCATTGCAACCAGATCCGGACGCAGCGAGTGGATCAGGTTATTCAGGTCGGTGTGTATCTGATACAGCCTGTTCGATATGTGGGTTTTCGGGGATGTCCTGATGCATCCGCATCTGATGACCGAAGGAGCAGGCTGATCGCATTCGACGGCGCCGTAACCGGTTGTTGCCAATCCGGGATCAATGCCGAGTATTATCATAGTGCAGAATCCGCGCTCATGCTAGGAGCAGGGGGTTATTTTTTTCTGGGCGCTTCAAAGAGTATCTCTTCCACCATCTGGCAGATGACATGCCCGAGCGTTATGTGGGTCTCCTGGATGCGGGGAGTGCTCTCCGAAGGGACGACAAAAGCGTATGTCGCTCTGGATGCAAATTTTTCTCCCTTCAGTCCGGTGAACGCGATTGTCGTTAACCTTTTCCTCTTTGCAGTATCCATTGCCTTAAGAATATTGGGAGAGTTTCCGCTCGTGCTGATCGCAATTACGATGTCTCCGTCCTCGGCGATGGTCTTCAATTGCTTTGAAAATACCTCGGAAAAGTCATAGTCGTTGGCGATGGAAGTGATCACCGCCATATCGGTATTAAGTGCTATGGCCGGGAGACCGGGACGTTCCCTCCTGAAACGGTTCACGAACTCTGCGGCGATATGTGAAGCATCAGTCGAACTCCCTCCGTTTCCGAACAGTATTAATTTTTTTCCGTCATTGAAAGCTCCGGCGATGACTTTTGCCGCTTCGAGAATTCTGTCGATATTCTTTTCATCGATAAACTTTCCTTTTACATCGATGCTCTCTTCGAATGCCTTAAGTATTTTATCTTTCATGGGGTCAGGAAACTCTTGGACTTTCTGATATCGTCCCGGTTCTCAATTAGAGTAATCAAAACGTTGATTTATGTCAACACCGGTCGACCGCAGACACTGATAAATCTTGACCTTTTTGCGGTCCCTGTGTGATACTACATGCGAAGTTTCGGAAGAATTATTGTGCGGCTTCAAGGGTTTGCAGCTTATGTGGCATTATTCCGGAATCTTCGATTCTTATCATCAAGGAGGTGTAGCAGTATGGTAAAAGGGACCGTTAAATGGTTCAACGAGTCCAAAGGCTTTGGATTCATCACCAAGGAAGACGGCGGAGATGTGTTCGTGCACTATTCTGCCATCCAGGGTAATGGGTTCAAGACGCTGGCCGAAGGTCAGGCGGTAAGCTTCGAAGTCGTTGACGGCCCGAAAGGCCCCAAAGCGGAAAACGTCACTAAAATCTAACCTGAAAATGCAGGTTCCGTCGGAGCGGAACCTGCATATCCAAAATCCTTCCTTTATCTGCCTGCAATGCCGAATATACCAGTCACCTTCCTTAGTATCTCAAAGACCGGTTGACAAAGGAGGCAGATTTTCTTGACACGCAGTATCATGAGAATTTAAAATCATTTGCTTTTATTTTTCCATGTTATAAAAATATGATTAAGGACAAAAGACATATAATATTAAAGACCGATTTGCCTGATATTAAACTTATAAAGCGTGGGAAGGTGCGTGACATCTATGACCTCGATGAACATCTCCTGCTTGTTGCGACCGACAGAATATCGGCTTTCGATGTCGTTCTCCCTGATGGAATACCGGGGAAGGGAAGGGTGCTGACACAGATATCCGTATACTGGTTTCACCAGATGGAGGATATCGCTCCCAGTCATCTCGTAGCTGCAGACATCATGGAATTTCCCGTGAAACTTCACAAATACCGGGATATCCTCGAAGGAAGAAGCATGCTCGTAAAGAAGACAAAGCCGGTGCCTGTCGAATGCGTGGTGAGAGGTTACCTGTCCGGTAGCGGATGGAAGGAATACAAAAGGAGCGGTTTGGTCTGCGGCATCAGGCTGCCGGAAGGACTAACCGAATCCTCACGACTCTCCGAGCCTCTCTTTACTCCGAGCACAAAAGAAGAACAGGGACACGACATGAATATTTCCTTCGGCGAAGTAGTAAAGATAGTTGGTGACGACCTCGCCGCGAAACTGAGGGATACAAGCCTTAAGATATATGCAAAAGCCCGGACCATAGCCGAGAAAAAAGGAGTCATAATCGCCGATACGAAGTTTGAGTTCGGAATCTGTAACGCTGAGTTCATGCTCATAGATGAGATACTTACCCCGGATTCATCGAGGTTCTGGTCGCTGAAGGATTACAGACCCGGAATAAGCCAGGACAGCTATGACAAGCAGATTGTAAGGGATTATCTCCTCACCCTTGATTGGGACAAGACATATCCCGGTCCGGTACTGCCCGATGAGATTATCCGGAAAACTGTTGACCGTTACAGCGAAATACTGAAGATCATTACACTCTGATCTTCTTCTTTATATCAATAAGTTTTCGAAGAGCATCCTGGGGCGAAAGACCCGATACGTCGAGGTTTCTGATATCCGAAAGAACCGATTCGTTTACAGAGCCGAAAAGGTCGAGTTGAGCGACTCCTTTCCTTGTTTTCCTGTCTGCGAATCTCGGGCTTCCGGTCTCGTTTAATTCTTCCTTCTCGAGATTTGCAAGCACCTCTTTTGCCCTGTTGATGATGCTCTCGGGCAGTCCTGCAAGTCTCGCCACCTGTATCCCGTAACTCTTGTCGGCAGGCCCTTTTTCGATCTTTCTCAGGAAGATTATCTCATCTCCCCATTCCTTGACCGAAATATTGTAATTAACCACTCCGTCGTGGGTAAGGGCGAGTTCCGTAAGTTCATTGTAATGCGTTGCAAAGAGTGTACGCGCCCTGATAGCGCTCAAAATGTGTTCTGCTACAGCCCAGGCAATGCTTATACCGTCAAACGTACTGGTTCCCCTTCCTACCTCATCAAGGAGGATGAGACTTTTCCCCGTAGCATTGTGCGTAATATTGGCTACTTCTATCATCTCCACCATAAAGGTGCTCTGGCCTTTTGTAAGGAAATCGGAGGCGCCGATGCGCGTGAATATCCTGTCGGCTATGCCTATCTTCGCGCCGGTTGCGGGAACGAAGCTTCCCATCTGCGCCATAATTACGTTGAGAGCGACCTGCCGCATATAGGTCGATTTCCCGGCCATGTTGGGTCCGGTAATGATAAGAAGGCGGTTGTCGTCCGTATTCATATAGCTGTTGTTCGGTATGAATTTCTCAGCGGATGGTATCTTTTCGAGAACAGGATGTCTTCCGTCTTCGATATCTATCAGCCCGCTGTCATCGACATCCGGCTTGACATAGCCGTACCGTTTTGCAACAACAGCAAGAGAGGCAAGGAGATCTGCCAGAGCGAGTGCGGACGATGTCCTTGCAAGAGGCGCGGATTCTTTCCGGATGCTTTCAAGGATATCCTGAAAAATCCGGTATTCAAGGTTCTTAAGCTTTTCTTCAGATCCGAGTACCCTGGATTCGTAGTCTTTGAGTTCCGGCGTGATAAAACGCTCACCCCCGACCAGCGTCTGCTTCCTGGTATAATCGCCGGGGACCATGTGGAGATACGATTTTGAGACCTCAAGATAGTATCCGAAGATCCTGTTGTACCCTACTTTCAGCGATGAGATGCCTGTCCGCTTTTTTTCCCTCTGTTCCAGTTCAGTGATGAAGTCTTTGCCATTTTTCGATATGCTCCTGAGTTCATCGACGTCCGGGTTAAATCCGGCCTTGATGATGCCGCCGTCTCTCAGGCTTATCGGAGGCGTATCTGTAATACTCTTTTCTATCACTTCCCTTATCAGGTTGAATTCCTGTATGCCTTCGGAGAGCGATTTCAAAAAAGAGTTTCTCGAAGCATTGAAAGACCTCTTGAGCTTCGGCAGGTTTGATAACGAACTCTTAATCGCGACAAGGTCCCTGGCATTGGCGCTTTTTGTACTTACCCTCAGCGAAAGCCTTTCGAGGTCCTGGATTTTTCTCAGAGGAGTCCTGATTTCTTCAAGAAGTTCATAGTCCTCCATAAGGTATTCGACGGCATCATGCCTTTTTCTGATCTCGGAGGCATCGATAAAGGGTTTTAGAATGGATGAGCGCAAAAGCCTGCCTCCCATGGGCGTCAATGTTTCATCAAGAACCCACAGGAGGGTTCCTTCGGCTCCGCCATCCCTCATATTGTGCAGAAGTTCGAGGTTTCGTTGCGTTGCGGCGTCGAGAAACATGTAAGAATCCTTCCGCAGGGTCGAGATTCTTTTTAAAACAAACGTCTGCTTCTGCGTCTCTTCAAGGTAACTGACCAGTGCGCCTGCGGCTGAAATGGCCGCATTCAGGCCGTCACACCCGTATCCGTCAAGAGATGCCGCCCTGAGGTGTTTCAGGAGGACCTTGTATGCCTCGGGATAATCGAAATACCAGTCTTCATAAACAGAAATAAAAAAACGGTCGAAGAGTTCGCTGTAATAGATGTTGTCCCTTATGCTTTGCGGCATCAGGATTTCCCTCGGTTCGAAACGGTAAAGCTCGTCCCCGATATGTTCATCCGTCTCGTATACCAGGAACTCTCCGGTAGAGATGTCTGCTGCTGCAATGCCGTGTTTTTCACCGGAAGGGAAAATGCTGACGATGTACGCATTCTCTTTGGGATTTTCCGGAGTGTAAGTTCCCGGGGTAATCACCCTGATGATATCTCTCCCGACAATGCCTTTCGCCTCCTTAGGGTCTTCCATCTGCTCGCAGATTGCAACCTTGAAGCCTGCCCTGATCAGTTTTGCTATATAAGACTCAGAGGCGAAATAGGGGATGCCGCACATCGGCAACGGGTTTTCTTTTGATTTGTCCCTTGTTGTCAGAGCTATCTGGAGAACCTTTGAGGCCTTTTCAGCGTCTTCTCCGAACATTTCATAAAAATCTCCGAGCCTGAAGAAGACGATCTCATCTCTGTATTTTTCTTTAATACCGAGATATTGTTTCATCAAGGGGGTTAAATCAGACATACGGAATATTTAATACCATCGGACTGTGAAAGTGCAAGCGGAGTAACCTTAATTGATATTAAATGATATCGGAATAATTATCACCGTCTCAACAGGTGGTTTAAGGAAAGGCGGGGAATTCCCGACCGCGTTAATTATTGATTATTTGACTTTCCCGACGGGATAGTCTGCTTCCGTCCATGCCTTAACGCCGCCCGGATGGCGGTATACATTTTTGTACCCGAGCTTTATTGCCCACATTGCGCCGTTGTGACTGCGGGTGCATTTGGTGAAGCCGCAATAAAATACGATCAACTTGTCCTTATCCGGTCCGAGAAGCATCTCAAAAGCAGCTCTGGTCTTTTCGTCAAGACTCTTGAGTTCCGGGATGGGAAATTCAAACTGCACCGCCCCGGGAATATGCTGTTTTTTGTAACTGTCTTCATAAGGCATCGTGTCAACGATAAGCATGTCTTTTTTCTTGTCGACCCAATCCTTCAGTTCCTGCGTCGGTAAAATTTTATACCCGCCTGCCGCAACCTGCCTTGCAAAATCTACCACAATCTTTTCCGTCTCAAGCTCCTTGCTTCCCCCTGCTGCGAATTTGCAACCGGCAAGGCCTGCAACGAAAAAAACACAGACAGCCAGAACAAGAAAAGCCTTCTTTTTAGAAATCATTTTGTGCCCCTCCTTCTCATTATTTTTATTTTTTCCCATATAGGCCGGTTATTAATATCAGTCGAATTGGTTGCTCTTAGGAGAAAAAGGAAGAATAACGCTCCGATCATTACAACATCCCTGTAAAATGCCTGTATCAGACTGCTGCGGCTGTTTATCTCTTCGGCGGTAAAACATCCGCAATCAATATTCAGATCGTTGAGAATGCCATACCCCAATACAGCGATGAACATGATAAGCAGGCTGAATATGACCGCAAGGCTGCCGCGTATGCGGAAGATCAGGCCAAGACCGGCAAAAAATTCAAGAAGCGACAGTAGAACGGCGACAGGGGCCGGAAGGAAATCCGGAACAATACCATATTGAGAGATTGTTATTGCAAAAGCCCCGGGGTCGATCAATTTAATAAAACCCGCGTATATGAACAAGGAACCGATGGTGAGCCTGATAATCCGGTCAGTCCACAGTGAAAATACTATTTTTTTTATCAAATGCATGAAATGTTTGCCCGCTATGTCTGAATCCTTCAACATGATAAATTATCAAATATATGGAAGTTATAATTCCAATAGATAATTTCAATTTTATTCCCGCCATCCATAGATTTTTAATATTTATATTTATAAGGTGATATGAAAGCTTTTTCTGCACATATGCCGTCTCTCTTATATTTGGAAATGCATCTTTCGGATTAAAGAAGTTATGCTATAATTGAAATAAACAAAAAGAGTATTTATGTGTCTCGCCATTCCGTCAAAGATAATTAAGATCGAGGATTCGAGAGCGACAGTAGACGTGTACGGCGCTCAGCGTGATATAAGCCTCCTTGTTTTACAGGATGACGTAAAAATAGGAGATTATGTCATTGTGCATGCCGGTTTTGCCATTCAGAAGCTTCAGGAAGATGTTGCAAATGAGACCCTCGGGTACTTCAACGAATATCTGAGATTGACTGCTGCAGAAGAAGAGGGATTTACTGGACAGCCTGCAAAGAAAGCAAGGAAGAGAGTAAAAAAGGCGAAATAGACAGTCTCCTTCAAAATGCCCGGCTCTCCGCGAATCCTCTTCCTGATCTCCATGACTGTTGACCTTGTCATGAACGAAGCCTTTATGGTAAGCTGCGCTTTATCTATCTTTGTGAATAGTCAACAAATGGTCAAGAACGATCGCTGGATAAGAGAAATGGCCCGGAAGGGCATGATTGAGCCGTTTGACGGCAGGCAGCTGAAAAAGGGGATTATTTCTTACGGTATCAGCTCGTACGGATACGATATGAGGGTTGCCGATGAATTCAAGATATTTACGAACGCGAATGCTCCCGTAATTGACCCCAAGAATTTCGATACGGCAAGCTTTACCGATTTCAGGGGAGATGTATGCATTGTGCCTCCGAATTCCTTTGTCCTCGGCAGATCAGTCGAATATTTCAGGATACCCCGGGATGTTCTTGTCATATGTCTGGGAAAATCAACCTATGCCCGGTGCGGCATCGTCGTTAACGTAACACCGCTTGAACCTGAATGGGAAGGGTATGTTACGATCGAGATTTCTAATACCGCACCTGTGCCGGCCAGGCTCTATGCTAACGAGGGGATCGCCCAGATCATTTTTATTCAGGGTGCTGAAATGTGTGAAAAATCCTATGCAGATAAGAAAGGCAAATACCAGGCGCAGAAGAAGATTACGCCGGCAAAGGTGAAATAATTTCTGTGTCGGCAAGAGACAGACTCATACTTGCCCTCGACGTCCATGAGCATGATTATGCGCTGGAGCTTGTAGATATGTTTTCCGGGCATTTCGAAATATTCAAGGTCGGCCTGGAACTTTTTACGGCCGCCGGTCCGAAAATAGTCGAAGATATCCATCAAAAAGATAAAAAGGTCTTTCTCGACCTGAAGTTCCAGGATATCCCGAACACTGTCACAAGAGCTGCCATTGCAGCAACGCGGCTTGGGGTTTACATGTTCAATATTCATGCCTCAGGCGGCCTTGAGATGATGAAGAAGTGCAGGGAAAATGTCATAGAATTATGCCTGAGGGAAAATATCGAGAGACCTAAAATCCTCGGGGTTACCGTTCTTACAAGTCTTTCACCTGAGACGCTCAGGGATGAACTTGGAATTCAGCACAGTCTCAGAACCCATGTCAGGCACCTGGCTGCTCTTGCGCTCAAGGCAGGTCTCGACGGCGTTGTGGCATCTGCGATGGAAGTCGAACTCATAAGAAACCACTGCGGAAAAGGGTTTATTATCGTTACACCCGGCATCCGGCCTTCATGGACGCCCCGCGACGACCAGAACAGAACGATGACCCCGAAAGAGGCGATAAGGGCAGGGGCGGACTATCTTGTTTTAGGCAGGGCCATATTGCAGCAACCGGACCCGTTGAAAGCTGCCGAGCTGATTGCCTTTGAGGTGCTCACAGCCTGACGGTCATTAGTAGAGGAAATCCGTGCCTTCCATTCCTTGCATTTTATATATTTTTGCTATGACAAGTCTGTTCAGGCTATACTCCATAATACATGGCTATTCCGACAAAAAAAGAATTCCTGGAACGGGTTAAAAGAGGCAGGATACCGCCGCTTTATGAAGAGATTCCTTTTTTCACTCCATATGTTATTTATGAATCTGTGGCCTCGAAAAACAGCTTCCTCCTTGAGAGCGTAAAAGGTCCGGAAAAGATTGCACGGTATTCCTTTGTCGGGTTTGACCCGTGCCTGGTATTTAAAGTTAAAAACGGGGCTGTTGAAAACTCGTTATCGCCGAAGGAACCGGTACAATCCCGGAAACCCCTGCGTGAAATAAAAGACATTATGAAGTCATATCGGCAGGCTCCTTTCGACCACCTCCCTCCGTTTCAGGGAGGGCTTGCCGGCATGCTCAGTTATGATTTTGTCCGTTACTTTGAGTCTCTCCCCTCGAAAGCCGCTGATGACCTTGACCTGCCCGATGCGCACTTCCTGATGACAGACAGGCTGATCGCCTTTGATCATCTCTGCGGGAAAGCCTGGTTAATTGTGTGTCCCGGCCTGAGGGATTCTTTACACGGAAAAGATACGGCAGAGAGAATCAATTGGCCGGAAAAATATGATGAGGCAATAGAAAAGATACAGGATACAAGATACAGGATACGGGATGTAAAATTCAAAACAGATGAATTACTTTTCATCAATCATGCATCCCAGCGGGCATCATCAATTCATTATGAGATGACGCAGAAAGATTATATGGATATCGTGAAGAGGGCCAAGGAATACATCGCGGCCGGAGACATATTTCAGGCGAACCTTTCGCAGAGAGTTTCCTTCCATATCAGCAACAAAAGTCCATGGAACCTGTACGGAATTCTGAGGTCCGTAAATCCGTCGCCGTTTGCAGCATTTCTTGATTTCGGCGATTATCAGATTGTGAGTTCTTCGCCGGAGAGACTTATCAGAACCAGGGCCGGAATAATTGATACGAGGCCGATTGCAGGAACAAGGCCGAGGGGCAGGGACGCGACAGAGGATGAATTTATGAGGACGGAGCTGCTTTTAAACGAGAAGGAGAGGGCGGAGCATATCATGCTTATAGACCTTGAAAGGAACGACCTCGGCAGGGTCTCGGAATACGGAAGTGTCAGGGTTGATGAACTCATGATTACCGAAGATTGTTCGCATGTTATACATATCGTTTCGAATGTTACGGGAAATCTTGCATACGGGAAAGACTGTTTTGATGCAATCAGAGCGGCGTTTCCGGGAGGCACTATAACAGGGGTGCCGAAAGTCAGATGCATGGAGATCATAGATGAACTCGAACCGGTGAAGCGCGGACCCTATACAGGATCGGTCGGCTATATCGGGTTTTCCGGGAATATGGATTTAAATATCGTAATAAGGACATTTGTCATAAGGAATGACATGGCCTATGTCCAGGCAGGCGCGGGCATTGTTGCCGATTCCGATCCCGAAAAGGAATATTTCGAGACGCTGAAAAAGGCTCAGGCTCTTATAAAGACTTTGGAGATGGTATAAGCAAGGTCTACCTGAACCTGAACCAGCTTCTTTTGGTCTTGATGTTTTCCAATATATGTAACATTTCCCTTAGTCTGCTGTTTATCTCTCTCTGGTCTTTTCTCATATCCTTCATATCAAAGTGGAAGGTCGAAACGATATTTTTCAGCTCTTTGAGAGTCTGTGCAATTTCATTTACATGGTCTACTATCAGAGTGAGCTTCTCGGCGGGAATGGCGGGGACTTCTCTGATTTCTTTGATGATGACTTCTTTCGGAGGAGTAACCTCTTCTTTAATTTCCGACCGGGCAGCCTCTTGTCCGACCCCGGGTATTTCAGGTGTTGCCCGCCTTGATTCGTGTAAATCAAATCTGGTGGGTTCGATGACGGGGGCTGAAACAGCTTCTGCAGAAACTTCTTCCCGGGAGGTCTCTTCTTTCAAGGCTTTCTCAGGGGTATCGACAGGTTGAACCCGGAGCTTATGTTTTTCAGAGATGCGGTTGATTACAAGTCTGGTAATCACTTTAAACGTATCCTCGACTCCTTTACCGTTTATGGCGACTGCTTCCCGGTAATCATATTTACCGTTTTCATTCAACTCCTTATTCAGATCGTCAACAGATAGAATATTCGAAAGGTCTCTCTTGTTAAACTGAAAGATGAGAGGGGTCTCGTCAGGATCGATATTATTGGCAAGCAGGTTTTCCCGCATATTTCTGAAGCTTTCCACGTTCTGCTCCCTCATCTCACGCTGCGAGTCTGCGACGAAAACAATTGCATCCGCACCTTTCAGCACTAACTTCCTCGTTGCGTTGTACCTGACCTGTCCGGGAACCGTATAAAGCTGAAAACGGACGGAGAATTCACTGATCTTCCCGAGTTCCACCGGCAGGAAGTCGAAAAAGAGAGTCCTGTCAGCCTCGGTGGCAAGGGATAAGAGCTTTCCCTTTTTTGCAGGATCGAAGACGGAGTGAAGGTACTGAAGATTGGTCGTTTTGCCGCTAAGTCCCGGCCCGTAATATACGATTTTTATTGTGATTTCTTTTGTTGCATAGTTAAAAAGCGCCATGCATTATACTATAGCATAAACTGCGTTTCGTGTTTGATGTTTGACCCTGTACATTGCATCATCAGCAAGCCGAATGAGATCTTCCTTGGATTTGGCGCTTTCAGGGTATGAAGCAATACCGAAACTGGCGGTCAATTTAAGGGAATAGCCTTCTTTCTTAAGGAAAGTGTTCTGTTCAATAGACCTCCTCATCCTCTCGGCGATCTGGATTGCAGAGTCAGGAGGAGTCTGGGGAAGGACGACCACGAATTCATCCCCGCCGTATCGAGCGACAATATCAATGGACCTGAGGCTTTTTATGAGAAGTTGCCCCACTTCAACAAGCACCTTGCTGCCGATAAGGTGTCCAAAACGGTCATTGATACGCTTAAAATAGTCGATATCCATAAAGATCAGGGAAACAGAAGTGTTATACCTCGTCGAACGCTGAATCTCGATCTCGATCGTTCTGTTGAGATATCGCGTGTTGAAGAGTTTTGTAAGGTCATCGGTGATGGCAAGTTCGGTCATCTTCTGATAGAGGGAAGTTCTTTCTATTGCGATCGCAGTCAGATCGACGAGCCTCATTAAAAGGTCAAGGTCTTCCTTGACAAACGGTTCTCTTGTCTTTTTGTTAACCAGTTCGAGAACCCCCAGTACCTGTTCATTGATTTTTATCGGCACACACATAAGAGATTTTGTTTTGAAATGAATGGCTTTGTCGATTTTTCCCAGGAAACGCTCGTCTTTTGAAACATCGGGGACTACTATTGGCAGACCTTCACTTGCAACCCATCCGGCTATCCCTTCCCCTACCTTCATCCTGAACTTCTGTATCTCCTTTTTCTTCCGCGCATTTGTTTTTTCGAAAACCAGTTCTCCGGTCTCCTGGTCCACCAGAAGCACGGACCATGCCTCAGCCTTGGTCATTTCTTTGACTTTGTCCATGATTTTTGTAAGAATAGCGTTTAACTCCAGCGACGAAGTGAGCGTTTTACTGACTTCTTCGAAGAAATTAAGTTCCCTTTTTGCCAGGCTCAGGTCATGCTTCAATATGGCATTTTCATATAATGTGCTGTGTTCTTTTTGTATCCTTTTCACAAAATAAACGAGTTCATTTACATCAGGGTTATAAAGGGGATAGACAGCCGAACCTCTCGTCCAGGGAGTAAAACCCCTGAAAGTATGCTTATCCGAGATAACGATTTTGGGAATGTCCTTCGACAACTTCAGAAACTCCCTGAAGGAAGGAGAGGCGCTGACGTTTTTATCAGCTATGATCAGACTTATCCTGTCTTCCAGCACAGACAAAGCTTTTTCCAGGAAATCGAATCTGCTGATGGTGAATCCAAGGGAAGATAAGGCATCCTGATAATCTTCCCTTAATAAACTCTTCCCTATTATGAAAACTTTAGGCATTGACGCCGCAACACCTCTTATATTTCTTTCCGCTGCCGCAGGGACACGGATCGTTCCTTCCGGTCTTTTTGCCGCGCCTGACCGTCTGGGCGGAAGCAGCAGAACCTTCGCCCCTATTGTAACTCAAACGCATCTGTCTTGCAGGTTCTTTCTGAATACTCTCCTTTTTCTGAACCTGGATTTTGTAAAGCCTGTTAATCACCTCGTTCGAAATTCTGGATGTCATTTCTCCGAACATGTCGAATGCTTCCTTCTTATACTCAACCAGGGGATCCTTCTGTCCGTACCCCCTTAGTCCTATGCCTTCCTTCAGGTGGTCCATGGCAAGCAGATGATCTTTCCACTGGGTATCGATGACCTGCAGCGTAATAACTTTTTCGAGATACCTGATGACATCGCTGCCGGCTTCCGACTCTTTGTTTTCATATGCCTTTTTGACTTCTGTAATAAGAGCGTCTCTTAACGAATCCCGGGGCATTGAAGCGACATTGATTGTGATGGAGAATATCCCGAAAACCGCTTCCCTGAGACCTTTAATGTCCCATTCATCCTTGTATTTTTCTTCAGGACAATAAACCATGAGCAGTTCGTCAATAATCACATCAATCATTCCCCAGATGCGGTCTGTGAGATTTTCTCCCTGAAGAATCTCTTTCCGGAAGGAATAGATCTCAGTCCTCTGCTTGTTCATGACATCGTCGTACTCAAGGAGGTGTTTTCTTATATCGAAGTTGTGAGCCTCAACGCGCTTCTGGGCGTTCTCAATAGCTTTCGTCACCATTTTGTTCTCTATAGGCATGTCTTCCTCCATGCCGAGTTTGTCCATAATTCCCGATATCTTGTCCGAGCCGAATATCCTCATCAGATCGTCTTCAAGCGAAAGGTAAAAACGGGATGAACCCGGGTCTCCCTGTCTTCCCGAACGTCCTCTCAGCTGATTGTCTATTCTCCTGGCCTCATGCCTTTCCGTTCCCAATATATGAAGCCCTCCTGCCGACAAGACCTTCTCCCTGTCCGCACTGCAAATATCTCCGGCACTGGAAATGGCACGCTTCCAGTCATCATCGGAATAATCGCTCCTGCCCTGAAGAAGTTCACCGGCGAGGCCTTCCGGATTTCCCCCGAGCACGATGTCGGTTCCTCTACCTGCCATGTTCGTTGCAATGGTAACCGAGCCGTTTCTGCCCGCCTGTGCGATGATTTCCGCTTCCCTTTCATGATATTTTGCGTTAAGAACAGCGTGGGGAATGCCTTTCTTCTTCAACATGTGGCTGAGTATTTCGGATTTTTCGATCGATATGGTGCCGACCAGGATCGGCTGCCCTTTCTTGTGGAGTTCTTCTATCTCTCCGATCACGGCATTGAATTTGCCTTTTTCCGTCCTGTAAATCGTATCCGGATAATCGACCCTGATCATCGTTTTGTTGGTAGGTATAACCATTACTTCAAGGCTGTATATCTTGGCAAATTCCTCGGCTTCGGTATCGGCCGTTCCCGTCATACCAGCCAGTTTCCCGTACATCCTGAAATAGTTCTGAAATGTAATTGTTGCGAGCGTCTGGTTTTCGCTCTCGATTTTCACCCCTTCTTTTGCTTCTACAGCCTGGTGAAGCCCGTCGGACCAGCGTCTGCCGGGCATGAGCCTTCCTGTAAATTCATCTACGATGATCACTTCCCCGTCTTTCACTACATAATCAACATCGCGTTTAAAGAGCACGTGCGCCTTCAATGCCTGCTGGACATGGTGGACAAGTTCTATATTTGCCGGATCATAAAGGTTGCCCACCCCCAGAAGCCTTTCTACCTTGATGTTACCTTCCTCGGTAAGCACCGCTGCTCTCGCCTTCTCGTCAATGGTATAGTCGGTATCTTTCCGGAGCCTCGGTATGATCTTGTCGATCTTGTAATACTTGTCCGTCGATTCCTCTGACGGACCGGATATGATGAGAGGCGTTCTTGCCTCGTCTATCAGAATACTATCCACTTCATCAACGATTCCATAATTAAGTTCCCTCTGGGAATAATCGGCAATATCGTATTTCATGTTGTCCCTGAGATAATCGAATCCGAATTCGTTGTTGGTGCCGTAAGTTATGTCCGCCGCATATGCCTCCTGTCTCGAACAAGGCCTCAGGAAATCGAGTTTCTTGTCTGTCGAACGGTATGAAGGATCATACAGGAATGAAATATCATGTTGTATGACACCTATGGTCAAACCGAAAAAGTTGTATACGGGCCCCATCCATTGGGCATCCCTCTTTGCAAGATAGTCATTCACCGTTATCACATGCACGCCTTTGCCTTCGAGGGCATTTAAATAGACGGGGAGGGTGGCGACAAGCGTTTTGCCTTCACCGGTCTTCATCTCGGCAATTTTCCCTTCATGAAGCACGACACCGCCGAGAATCTGTACGTCAAAATGCCGCATGTTCAATATTCTCCGGGATACCTCGCGCACCACTGCAAAGGCCTCCGGAAGGACGGCATCGAGTGACTCTCCTGCACCAAGCCTTTCTCTGAATTCCCCTGTCTTTTCTCTAAGCCGGCCATCCGAAAGACCGGCAATGTCCTGTTCCAGAGAGTTCACCTGTTCTACTGTCGGCCAGAGCCGTTTCAGCTCGCGTTCGTTCTTCGTACCGAAAACCTTACTTAATATTGATCCAATCATGTTCTATAATAGAATTTAAGAGTTCAATAATTCAAGAAAACTCAACTTTTACCGCCCAAAACATACTCTTCACTTTAACTTGCCAGAAATGGATCGCTCGTGTTAAATTTTTTTATGGACAAGACCGTTTACATTCATACCTTCGGGTGCCAGATGAACGTGCATGATTCAGAGAAGATGCTCGGGATTCTGGAAAAACAGGGCTACACTCCCACGGACACCCCGGGGAAGGCTGATCTGATCATTTTCAATACGTGCAGTATAAGGCAAAAAGCAGAGCAGAAATTCTATAGTGAACTCGGACGGATTAAATCTTGTAAAAAAAAGCGGCCTGGCCTGAGGATAGCAGTCGCGGGGTGCATTGCCCGGCAGGAGGGCGGTAACATCTTCAGACGGGCGCCTCATGTGGATTTTGTTTTCGGTCCTCAGAACCTGCATATACTCGCCGGACTTTGTGAAGGAGGCGTCGATGCTGTTTCTATATCGGATAACCCGAACATCGCTGCGGAAAATCTTCCTGTCAGAAGGAATGACGGGGTCAAGGCATGGGTTACCGTCATGTATGGCTGCAATAACTTCTGCAGTTATTGCGTGGTCCCTTTTGCCAGGGGGAGAGAAGGTTCGAGGCCGAGCGGCAATATTTATGAAGAGGTATCGGAGCTTGCAGTTAAGGGATACAGGGAAATAACTCTTTTGGGACAGAACGTCAATTCTTATGCGGGCGATACCGACTTCACAGGACTTTTGAAAAAACTCGACAGAGTAAGTGGAATCGAGAGGATCAGGTTTGTTACATCACATCCCAAGGACCTATCTTACGATCTGATACACGCAATGAGAGATTTGCCCAAGGTGTGCGAGCACATCCACCTTCCACTGCAGTCCGGGTCAAGTGCCGTCCTGGATCGCATGAACAGAAAATATACATATGAGGACTACAGGGAAAAGGTATCATACCTCAGAGAAGAAGTTCCGGGCATTGCCATAACATCCGATATCATTGCAGGATTTCCGTGCGAGACGGACGATGACCATTTGCTCACAGTTAAGGCTTTGAAGGAGATTGAATTTGACGGGATATTTGCTTTTAAATTTTCTCCGAGGCCCTTTACCAAGGCAGCGAGAATGCCGGGTCATCTTCCGGACAGCGTGAAGTCTATGCGCCTGAATGAAATACTGGAGATCCAGGATGAAATAACACTGAGCAAAAACAAGTCATTAGTCGGTACTATTCAGGAAATACTCATAGAAGGAGAAAGTGAAACCGATTGTCATAAACTCTGCGGAAGGACCAGGTCGAATAAAATAACAACTGTACAAAAAACAGAGGGCATTACCAAAGGCGCTCTTGTAAAAGTTCAAATAAATAAGGCAAGAAAGCACTCCCTCGAAGGTGATCCCGTCCAAGAATGAAGGTTTCAATTCTCACACTGGGCTGCAAGGTCAACCAGGCTGAAAGCGCTGCTATCGAAGGCACACTTCGCGATTCAGGATTTTCGATCGTAAGCTTATCTGAAAATCCTGATTACTGCGTTGTAAATACCTGCACTGTCACGTCAAAGAGTGATTACCAGTCAAGGCAGCTTATAAGACGGGCTGTGAGGACCGGGACAAAAGTTCTTGTTACAGGCTGTTATTCCCAACTTAGGCCTGACGAGATTAGAAAGATCGACGGAGTGCACACTGTCGTCAATAATGAATATAAATTAAATATTATCAATGTAATATCGAGTCAGATTAAAAGTAATTGTTGCAGTTTTTCTGCCAGATCCAGGCCGTACGTGAAAGTTCAGGACGGATGCAATAACGCCTGTACATACTGTATTGTGCCAAAAGCGAGAGGGAAGTCTCGAAGTATGGATGCACAATCAATAATTGAACAAGTCTCGGATTTTTCATCCGCTGGGTATCATGAAGTCGTACTTACAGGAATTCATTTGGGAACGTATGGTTATGATCTAAAACCTAAGAAAAAACTTTCATATCTTGTTAAAAGTATTCTTAAAAAAACGCAAATATCGCGAATAAGACTCAGTTCATTGGAAATACACGAAATAGATGAAGAAATGATTGAATTATTCCAGGAAAGCCGTCTTTGCAGGCATATACATGTTCCTCTGCAGAGCGGAGACGACACGATTTTGAGGCGAATGAAGAGATCCTATTCTTCACGTGATTATATAGATATAATGAGTATTATTCTTAAAAAATTACCGGATATTTCCATAGGGACTGATGTCATAGTTGGTTTCCCGGGTGAAGGTCCTGCCGAATTCCTGAATACGAAGGGTATTCTTGAATCATTTCCTTTCTCAAATATACATATATTTCCCTTTTCAGCGAGGCCCGGAACCCAAGCCTCGCTGATGCCCATACAAGTGGGGTCTGCTGACAAGAGGGGAAGGTTCAGGGAACTCAATGCGCTTAATTTAATGAAAAAGGCCGTATATATGTCGGAACAGACAGACAGAATCCTTGATATTATTATTGAAGAGCGCCTTGACGATTACTCCATGGTGGGTACATCGGGCAATTACTTGAAGGTAAGGGTGAATTCAAATTCGTATGCCAGGAAATCCCTGATCAGCGTAAGGGTTGAGGGGATTGAGGAAAGCAGATTAATTGGAACTCCTATAGAGTTGATATAACATTTCAATTTTAAATGTTATTTTATATGCTTAACTCCTAATCAAAGTCGTTTGAACCCGTAGTCCTCAGGCTAGTGGCTTAATTTTCAACATGATTAATAACAGGTTATTAACATCCCCTGTTTATACTTTATGTCCGATAAGATATATTATGTAAAATAATAAAGCTCATGAGATATCTTTTGATATTTCTCTGACAAATTTCTCAGCCTTTTTCCTGCTTGTCAACTGCTTTATAAATTGGGCTTTCTTCACCCGCAATATGGTATTGCCGAGTTCAGCCCCCCTATTAACACCCGAAATATCGATTATTTCCCCGGAGGTCAAAAAGCCTTTATGCCAGATCCTCGTGAAGCGATGATACTCTCTGAACAGATCAAACTTATTCAGCAGGATTAAAACGTCTATTGATGAGTTTTTCGCATTCATAAAGACGGAGAATAACCTTTCTTTAATATCACCAATATCACCCTTTCTTTTTTTGAATTCACTCATCCCCTTCCATGTCTGTTCAACACTTTTCCTTATGACATTGCTCAAATTTAGCCGGTGATCGGCTCTGCCGGGTAAAATATGATCCTCAAACAGCGTCTCAAGGCACAATAAACCCTTATAGGTAAGATTCTGGGAAATTTTTTTATTAAGTAGTGCTTTAATAGTGTGCGGCAGCATGTTAATGTATACTTTTTCGAGCTTAGAAACGGCTCTAATATTCCGTTCTAATAATCTGTAAGGAAAAGATAAAATATCGGACAACAATCCGTCGGATAATGACATCTCAAGGTACTTTGCCGAATGATTTGAGTTTAACAAATTGAAAAATTCTAAAGTTATTCTTTCAGATGATATCCCGGTTATTTTTTTATGATATCTTTTCAATAGCTTTCTTGTACTTTCTTCAATTGAACCATCAAGTTCCGCTGCAAATCTGTAAGCCCTCAGCATCCTGAGGGGATCGTCCATCAGGTTTTTCCTTGCTATGCAACGTATCCTTTTTTGCCTTATATCTCTCAGACCGTTATGGGGATCGATTGTTCCACTTTGCGGCGACCAGGCGATTGCATTAATAGTAAAGTCCCTTTTCGAAAGATCTTCTTCAAGCGACCCCTGAGGCCGCGAGAAATCGAAGGTGAGTCCTCCTCTGAAAGCAATCCTGATCATGTTATTTTTTCTGAATTCGACAATAACGCCGCCGATCATTTTCCGGATTTCGTTGACGATTGCCCTGAAGTTTCCTGTAACTATATAATCTCTGTCAGGTGAGACAGTCCCCATAAAAAGATCCCGGACATATCCGCCGACGAGATAAATACCCCCCCTTCCCTTTTCGAATATGACGGAGTTAAAGTCGTCTTTCAGAATTTTTTCTTCGATCTTTTTTGCCGGGAGTTCCATTGGTTAATATTACCACACGCTATGATGATGCACCCATTGCAGCGGGTTTTTGTAGTATAATTTGTCCCCCATGCGGGCAGAAACCGGGTCGGCAATATACCGACCCGGTGAACTACAGGTTCACATTACCTTATCTGAAAGCTCACTTCTTTTGAGTCGCTCGCATTAGAACTTTGAACAGTCGTTATAACGTTATATTTCCCCTTTTTGGCATCATACGGCAACGTTAAGGGTATACTGGTAGAATATGTTCCATCTGCACGCGACACATTTATCTGAGGCTTCCCATAAATCTCGCCCTCGTATCTTATTTCCCGTATCTCTGTAATGTCTGCTTCTTTACCGGAGCCGACACCAAGTAGCGCATAGGTCATTCTCATTTCAATGGTATCTCCCGGTCCGGCTGTTGCAGGGACGACGGAAACGTCTTCAATTCGCAGCAACTTTCCCTGTGAAGGATTATAGTTATATTTTTGTGCAGTCTCATCTTTTGTTCTTTTTTGGTCATATGCGTAATGACCGATTACGCCTCCGGCAAGCGCTCCCGCGAGCCCTCCCAGTATTGCCATCTCTGTCTTTGCCCCTTTTGATCCCAGGAGCGCACCGGCCACTGCGCCGGTTGCTGCGCCGATTCCGGCTCCTGTTGTCGCACCTTTATGCTCCTCCCCAAAAGTTGTACATCCTAACACGCCCGCGAAAAATGTAAGAATGACAATTATGGAAATAATTTTCCGATACATGTCTTATCCTCCTGTTAAGTATTTAATGTAACGTTTCTTTGTGGCCACTTTTCCTTTCATCCATGTCATTTTTCAGTAGATTCCCTTACTTTTTCTCCACCTTCAAGTTGCTCTTAACAGATTTCACTCCCTTGATTTGACTGATTTTTGCTACAATCCGCTCCTCAGCCGTTTTGTCGCGTATATAACCTGCAAGAACAACATTTCCATTTGTAGAGGAAACATCGATCTTGAAATACTGGGCGTCCGGATCTTTGACGATTATCGCATTAGCTTCTGTGGTAATGCTCGCGTCATCGATATATTCGCCTGCCGTTCTGCCTGTCACAGAGGCGCAGCCTGAGAACAAGGCTAATCCAAAAACCATTAACAGTGCCATAAAAATAATCTTCTTCATTTCTTTCCTACCACCTTTCGATTTGTATTCATCCGATTGCAACATTAAAATGTAAACAAATCCGGAAATGACTCTGATCAGCACCGCTACGATGGCGATAACTATCAGAATATGAATGAATCCAACCATGTATCAGCGCTCACCAGCCATAGCAGTCAGAGTATCAAAAGTATCTCAAAAATCGTCCATTGCATTACTGCCTCCTTTCCGGCAACAAGAGTGCCCACTTTTTATCATGCCCCTGCTCAAGAAATGCACAATGTATACCAAGTTCTAACACATTGAATTTAAACACATCTTAGGAATAGGAAACTAATCAAATCAGGCAAGTTGTCTTATCGCAAGGGAGTTTTACCCAGCAGATCATAAGAAGCGGTGTGATTTTGAGATCAAGAAGATGTGCCTGATCCAGAAACAATGGAATTAGAAATCTTATGCCGGATTGTTGTATCGACAAAAGGCACACATTAAGTATTAAAATAGTAACGTGGTTTTTGATTTGGATAACGACAAGAATGAGCAACTCAAGAGGGAGCGAGGCATTTCATTTGAGCAAATTGTGTTTCTTATTCTAAATGACAGCACCGGCGTATGAACGTCCGTATAGCTAAAAAAGACCTTGACGCCTTAAAGGTAAAGGCTTTAGAGGAAGGAATACCCTATCAGACACTGGTGTCAAGCATTATACATAAATTTTTATCGGGCAGACTGATCGAGAAACACTCATGATTATCGTTGAAGCTGGATCGCTTTTTATTCACTGAACTTTTACTAAATATAAAAAATAAATTATCAAGGAGGATATAAATGATTAGGTACGTATTCGCGTTAATGTTTGCAGCATCTATGTTCTTTCAAGTCAACCCCGTCTTTTCACAATCGGCCGAAGAGTTTAAGGCCCTGAAGGACGAAGTGAAGGCTCTCAAAGAATGGCAGGATGGAATCAAGAAAGATAATCAAGATATTAAAGCTCAGATTCAAGTTCAAGCAAAACCGGCGCCCACCGAATTCAAAGAGACGGTAGTCAACGTCGATGGAGATCCGTTCAAGGGCAGCAAGGATGCCAAAGTCGCCCTTATCGAATTCTCCGATTACCAGTGACCCTTTTGTTCAAGGCACGTCCGTGAGACGGTAGCGCAGATCGAGAAAGAGTATGTTGACACAGGCAATATCAGGTACATTTTCCTTGACTTTCCACTTGGTTCCCACAAGCTGGCTTTTAAGGCTGCAGAAGCCGGTGCGTGTGCCGGTGAACAGGGCAAATTCTGGGAAATGCATGACATTCTCTTTGAAAATCATAAAGACCTGAACCCTGAAAGTCTCGTGAAGTATGCTGAGAAAATAGGCGTTGACATGCTGAAATTCAAAGAATGTCTCGGCAGCGGCAAATATGCCGATGAGATAAAGAAAGATATGGCTGAAGGGCAAAAGGCGGGCCTCAGAGGTACACCCTCATCTCTCCTTGGATGGATACAGACTGACGGGAAAAGTGTAAAGGCGGTGAAGATGATAAGGGGGGCTCAGCCATATTCCGTTATTAAAGAAGCCATAGATAGTCTTCTGAACACCAACGGGGAATAACTCGTAGAAATCGCACTGCGCTCACCCTTGCCTTCTCCTCTGCGAATCGTAGACCGCAGGGAAGAGGGCTCAATTATCTCCGGGGCAAAGCGTTCAAATATCACCGATCTCAGAGTAGGCTTTTTGCCGCCCTTCCCTTTCCGCTTTCCTTGGCTAACGGAAATACGGGAGATAATATCTTCTCGTTGTGATGAACCGAGACTTGAACTAAAGTTCAGGGATGCAGGCGTTTATTATATGTAAAGTTTTCGACATGAATGATTTTTACATACTTCATGTCTTTATGCATGGGATTGATGATGAGATTGAATTCATTCGGTATGACCGCCGATGGCGCTCGGAGCAGGAGGCTTTTTAGTGCTTTTAGCCAATCTGTTCCCATTTCAGCCAGTTTGACCGGCGGTGGATGATCGCGCCATCCCTTAGGGAAGGTCTCTATGCGAAATTCCAAAGGAACGATACTGTCCGGAATGGAGATTGTTGCAATCTTAAGGTTATCTGCCGTTCTTGTTTTGACATGAACGAGAAACTCAAGTGCGGCAAGTGCTCTGGTTTCAGAGGTATATATGGCGGGAATACCTTTAAAATTCCATCTTCCGCCGTAAGTTTTTGGACCAAGCCCTGCAAGATCTTTGATATATAACGCACTGGAAATTCGATAGACATCCATTAGTAATATACGCCGTGCTCGATTCTTCCGAGTTCATCCAGTACCATATCGATGCCGATTTGAGTAGTTATCAAACTTATTGGCGTTCTCTCTCCAAGGGCTGCGCAGGGTGCATTCATCCATTCGACAAACTTATCCGGATCTCCAAAAACTTCGAACCCCCTGGCAGTGAGTCTTGCGAGGGATATTATCTGTTGAGACGTAGCCCTGTCGAGATGCTTTTTAGCATGGTATCTTTCTAATGTCCTCTTGGAAATAGGAAGCAGTTCGGCAAGCCGCTTGTTTGTAATACTCAATGCCTTTGCAAGATGCATCGCCGCTTCTTTCGTTAAGCCCTGTTCGATCAGGTCAACCATATCCATCTGATCCTGTATCTTCTTGTGGAGGACTTTCTTCCCTCCAAGAATTTCTTCCACTCTTGTCAGTTCCATGTCCACCTCCTTGCGTCATGTGTCATTTGTCTCTATCATATACGCCAAGTGCCGTAATTGTCAATTAGTCAGTGAAAACCCAGAAACTGTAAATGGAGATACTATGAAAAAAATATACAAGGGACAGGTGTTCAGTTGGGATTGGCTCTCCCACCATCCTCCCCCTACCCTCAGCACCTGCGCCCTGACGTGTGCTACCTACAAAGGGGAGTAATCAGAGCACAGTACTTCATCAGGTCAACACAGCGGCCGCTCTGATTGATGTGAGACTTTCAAATGAAAATCAATCCAAGCTCTTCTCCTTTAGAAATTTGGTTAGGAGGTCTGCGATTTCGAGATTGTTCAGATCCGAGAACGCAAAGTGCGTGTTTCCGCTGATTCCTATTTCTGGCAAATGTACGAGGGTGACGTCGCCGCCATGGCTGTTAACAGCGTCCCTCCAGAGCCGCGCCATCGCCAGGCGCACATGCCATTGGTCTTGACCCTGGTTTGCAGAAGGTTGCTCTGGAATATTGTCGCCGTAATAGATGACAATAGGAATCTTAGTGAGCTTCATGAAATCTGACAAAGGGACCCCAACGGCCTCAAGCGGGCCAGCGGAACTCGACATCGGAGGAGGCACTTCGCCGTTTGGGAAGATGAAATTGCTGCCCGGTTCATACGAAACGATGGCACGGATATTTCGGCTCTTGATTGCGGTGCGCCAGCCCATACCACCGCTATGCGAATGCGTGACAGAAATTCCTGGTCCGATCTTATTGAAAAGTGCCGCAACAGCGTCTGAGGTGACGTTGATATCGATAGGACCGGTGTCGGGTGTCATCTGGCGGAAGTACTGGTTTAAAGCTTCTAAGTCATGCGAGAATTGCACGCCGGGGAAGAAGTTCGGCCATATTCCGATGCGGAAAAAGTTGAACCATTCTTGCTCATCGGGCACCGGTGTTAAGGTAATTGGCTGAGTGCTGCGTCCTGCATTGCCACGACGAGGCTGGTCAATCACGTAAACCCCGAAACCACGTCGAAGGAAAATGTTTTGATAGCCCTCGCGGCCATCCGGTGTTGTTCCCCAAGTCTTCGAGAACTGTCCGTAGCCATGCCATAGCACGAGAGGTAATTTACGGGCGTTCGCTGGGATCTGGTAAAACACATATGCATGATCTCCGTGGAACGTTTGTCCTTCAGGAGACATTTTGACCGGATCGAAAGTGCCAGGGTTAGTGAGCACCGTTCCGCCGACGGCGAAACTGCCTTGCTCTTGGATGATCAGCGGCCCCGGCTTGCTGTTTCTGGAAACTACTGGCATGACGCAATAAAGCTGATAGGTGCTATCAAGAGTGCCATTAAAAGTTCACAGAATCATCACCTTATTTCAGGTTTCTGCAGGCGGCCAGCTGTGGCTTTGTCTTTCTGTTGTGTCATTCTGCCGAGTACTATTTCAGTTTTTCAATAAGTGTCATCTTTCCAATCCCCAACGACCAGTCTTCTTCGTCTGTCATCACCACATTGATGAAAACGTTGGCAGGGCTCAGGCCAATGCTGTCCTTGAGCAATTCAGGTAAGCGCTTGTAAAATGCACGCTTCATGTGTATGGTTCTCGGGGAGGTTGTTATCTGGATCACGATCACGTCATCGGATCGCTTAACACCTTCGCCTTCCAGGTACGAAAACCGATCAATCTTGAAGTGCTCTGCTTTTTTCTCGTGGAATATCTGGAAACGATCGCTTTCAGGGAGTCCCCACGTTTCCACGAGGGCTTGATGGATAGAATCGCCCAAAGCCTGAAGATAGGTTTGGGGCTTTCCTTCGAGTAAATAGATATGAACAATGGGCATCTTGCACCTCCTTAGTTATTACTTTTTGGTATAAACGATGTCGCCATCGAGAACCGTTTTTTAAAATTATAGAATAGGGGGCAGATATTATTCTATTAGTATTTTTTGTCCGGCGGGAATTGAAAATTCTTATTGTAAGATGTGGTTCGACATGAATGCTACATGCTTTTATGACAGCTGATCTTTATACCGTCTCCCTAAGTCCTTAATTTGTGAGCATAAGGGTTAGAGTGTCAGCTTCCGCTGAAAATTGTTATTATTTTATGACAGTCAGAGTTAGAAGGTAAGTGCTTGATTTCCTGAGATAACTCAGCAACATATTTTTTTATCTGTTTTAGCCTGGTTTTATGACAGTTTTATGACAGTCAATTAAAAACATCAAAGATTGTAAAACCGAACGCCTTGGACTCCCTGGATATTTTCGATTTCGCTAATTTGTAGCAAAAGCATTAAATCAAGCAGAGAGCACCGATACATGGCCGGTCTTGCGCAATCTGGACGCCGTCTTGATCACGATCTGCACGTCACGGCCCAGCCTAGTCAGGCACTCAAGCATCTTGGATTCCGAAATGCCACGAAACCGTCCGCGCAGCATATTGGAGAGCTTCGGCTGAGGCATGCCGAGCAGTTCTGCTGCCTGCACTTGCGTCATTCTACGGTGCTTGATAATCTCGGCAATCTTGGTCGCCAATTGAGCCTTGACCAGCATTTCTCCCGCATCAGTCATACCAAGATCTGCATAAACATTTGCGCTACCTTTTTCGATTTCTTTCATCTTTCTGCTCCTTCCGAATGGCGGCGGGCCAGTTTCAGCCTCGCCTCTATCAAATCCATATCTTGTTTCGGCATCTCAATACCCTTTCGTGATTTCTTCTGGAAGCAGTGCAAAACATAGACTCTGTTACTGAATCTGATGGTATACACAGCACGATAGGTATTCCCGTCATCATCTTCCACCACCTCCAATACTCCGGCTGAACCAAACCCCCTTGAGTGGCTTGGCCTGAGGATGCTTAAGGTTGCACTGCGCCAAATACAGAGCATAGCCAACAAGATCGACCACTTGGTCCGGCATTTCCAGAAGATCCTTTTTGGCTGACGCCACCCAGAATAAAGTCTTCACTTCCTATCCGCTCCCATAGTTAATTATATCTATATGGATATAGAAAAACAAGCCCGTCATTTCCCCGTACCTTACTGTCTTTATTACGATTTTATGACAGTCAATTACAGCGTCTAACAGTTGTCAAACCGAATACCCTATCCTGCCGTGATGGTTACGATTCAGATTCGGCTTTCCCCCCTTCCCTTTCCGATATGTTTACTTTACGTTTTCTGCCCCAAACTCAAGATCTCACCTTTTTCATTAAATTGTGCTCAAAGGCCTTGTTAAGGAAAGCGGAGAATCTTCGAAGGGCAGTGTTTTTTACGTGTCAGATTCAATTTTTAACGCTGAAAGGTCAAATTGTCTGATTCCTTTAAGCCTCTCCTTCTCATCATGGATGGATCTTCTTAATCGTAAGTGTTGGAAGTATACTGCCAGGAAACCGAAAAGCTCCCCCTGATAGATTTCAAAGGATATATCGTCAACCGCTGTGATTTTATCGAATGACTTTGTCAGTTTGGTAATTTTGATGAGAGATTTCCGGATATCGGTTTGATTGGATGATTTTTGTATGTCAATTGCTAGTCGGTGTGTAACACAACAGAATAACTATTAAATATGACCCACACCCTATCATTCTCTTTTAACCCCATTTTACGGGAGTTTTCCGTTGTAACGACAGAGCACAGTTCGGTGCCATCCGAGACACGCACAACATACTCCGTTGTAATATTTCCTCTGTTGATGCGCGTGATGGTTCCAAAAAAACGGTTATCTGCCGAAGATTCAGGTTCCTTATAGCCTTTCTGCAGAATTACCCATGGAGCTTTTACTTCTGCTGTAATTAATGATCCCGTTTTAAGGCCGAGCCGTGACAGGCTGTCCCTGGTAATTATTGTTGTTACGATATCCCCGCTCAGCGTAATCATCTCCACTTTTGCCTGGATGTCGCCTATTTTGATGAAACTGATTTTACCGAAAAAGCTGTTCCGGGCGCTCGTTTTTCGATGTGATTCCTTTTCAATAAAGTGTTTTGCCACCTGCTGCATATCAGCATCAGAAAAGTTAACATAAGAAGCTGTCATGCTGAGTGTGGAATGGCCCAACATTTTTTGCACAACCGGTAAGGGCATATTGCTCTGCATGAGTTCTATAGCCCGTGACCTCCGTATGCTTTCCGGAGCACCCATGGCAGGGGAAAAGCCAGAGTCTAATGCCCGTTCGTAAAATTTGCGGCGAACATGCCCAGGGTCCACTTTGAAGAAGTTGCCCAGATATTTCTTGAAGGCAGGGTCATCAAGTGAAGACTTAATTTCTTTAGAAAGTATTTCCGGTATCTGTACTTCCCGCGGTGGCCGGACATTTTTTTTGTCTGTTTTCCCCAAAAACACCAGGTGATGTTTAAAATCGATATCCTGAAAGGGATTAAGGGCCAGAACTTCGTTCAGCTTGCCTCCCGTATAGCGGATCAAGAGAAATATCAGCAAGATGCGCTTACGGGACAAACGAACATCGGCTCGGGGCGCTCCATCTGACCAGTTTCGAAATGACTGCTCCAGACGGTTCATCTGGACCGTATCAAGGCAGTGAGATTCATGCGGCATCGAGACAATGCGTGCGTGGCTTGTCCGCTCAGTCATTGAGGAATTGGACGCTTGTTTTTTATTTCGCAACATTTTTTATTATAACAGTCTCGCTCATAGTTTCTCTGAGTCACTCGCTAAATCCATATCCTGAAGCATTAAAGTCGTCTTCACGTCTTCACGATGCTATTGACATCTGATATGTGATATGATACCGTTATAAACACGAGAACTATATTATTCGTGTTAATAGCTTAACATATCCAGAAAGGAGGTTTTTATGTATTTCGAGACTGCCGGAATTGAGGTTGCTCCCTGGATTCCTCCCCTTGTTGCAATGGTTGTCTCTTTCTTCACGTCCATGGGCGGAGTTTCAGGCGCCTTTCTTTTACTGCCGTTCCAGATGAGCGTTTTAAATTTTACAAGCCCTTCTGTCAGTGCGACCAATTTTGTATTTAATATTGTTGCGATTCCGAGCGGCGTATATCGCTTCCTTAAGGAAGGCAGGATGGCGTGGCCATTGACGTGGGTGGTCATTATAGGCACGCTCCCGGGTGTTTTTATAGGATATTATCTCAGAGTTCTCTATCTTCCCGATCCGAGGACTTTCAAGCTCTTCGTAGGTTGCGTCCTGCTCTATATCGGCGTGCGCCTTCTTTATGAAATGACGGGTAAGGCAAAAAAAGGCAAATCTAAGATGAAAGAGCTTGAAGACAAGTTCAGGGAAAGAACAAAACAGATTAGAAACCAACAAAAGAGCAGAGTGGCATCGGGTCTCCCTCCGGAGGCTGTCGTCAAAACAGTTTTAGTGAGTTTTACAAGGATAGAATACGAGTTCTGGGGAGAAAGGTTCTCATACAGCACAATCGGCATGTTCGTCCTTGCCTTTATTGTCGGAATAATCGGCGGCACATATGGGATCGGCGGAGGAGCCATCATCGCGCCCTTCTGCGTTGCGGTATTTCATCTGCCCGTTTATACAATTGCAGGCGCTGCCCTCATGGGGACATTAATAACTTCAGTGGCAGGGGTAGTTTTCTACAGCATCATTCCTGCCAAAGCCGGGATGGTGACGTCACCTGACTGGCTGCTTGGTTTTCTTTTCGGCGCGGGCGGATTTATCGGCATATATCTCGGAGCACGGTTTCAGAAATTCGTACCTCAAAAAGCCATTAAGCTAATGCTGGGTACGATTATTGTCTTCCTTGCAATCCGATATATTTCACAGTATTTTATGAAATAGGAGGTGTCATATGAACGGATTAGTATGCCCGACCGCGAAAATAGAAAAGCTGATGGTAGCAACAGACGGCTCGGAATATAGTCAAAGCGCTATACGAGAAGCAATTCATCTTGCAAAGATATGCTCGAGTAATCTGATTGCAGTCTCAGTAGTTAAAACAAATCTTGAGTTCGAGACCGTCCTTCCACAGTTTGTCGAAAAGGAGGAACAAGAGGCGATCAAACATCTTGAAGCAGTTAAGGCTCAGGCAACAAAGGAAGGTATCAACTGCACGACAATAGTGAGTCTTAGCGAAGAGCCTTATGAGGATATCGTACGTCATGCATCAAAGAATAACGTGGACATGATAATCATGGGAACCCATGGCAAAACAGAGATGAAGAGGCTTATGATGGGAAGTGTGACTGCAAGGGTTATCGGACATGCGCCCTGCAATATACTTGTTGTGCCGCTAAATGCAAAGGTTGAATGCAAGAATGTCCTTATCGCGACAGACGGCTCAAAATACAGTGAGGCAGCAGGGTCTGAGGCTCTTGGAATTGCCAAAAGGTGCGGAAGCTCCCTGATTGTAATATCGGTTGCTTCATCGGATGCAGAGATAGCTTCGGCAAAAAATAATGTGAATAAAGTTTCAGAGGTAGCTGAAAAAGAAGGCATCAAAGCTACGGCAGTTGTCACCAAAGGAAAGCCATATGAAGCTATTCTTGAAACCTCAAGGCAGAAAAAGGCAGATTTTATTGTTGTCGGGAGTCACGGAAGAACCGGCCTTGCCAGGCTTCTCATGGGGAGCGTGACGGAGAGAGTCATCGGTCATTCAGAAGTTGCTGTTTTGGTAGTGAAGAAACAACAATAGTTGTATGAAGGCAGGAGTCAGAGATCAAAAGAGTTTCCGAATTAATAAAAGTATTCCTCAAACTCGGAACGTTTTCGTTCGGCGGCCCTGCGGCCTATATCGCACTGATGGAAGAAGAGGTAGTAAGCCGCAGGAAATGGCTTACGAGGGCTCATTTCCTTGACCTTGTTGGAGCGACAAATCTAATCCCGGGGCCTAATGCTACTGAGATAGCAATTCATATAGGTTATATCAGGGGAGGATTTCCGGGATTACTTACTGCCGGTGTATCGTTCATACTGCCGGCGGCAATAATCACCGGCATCCTTGCCTGGGCATACGTGGAATTCGGGACATTGCCCCAGGCATCGCACTTCCTGTTCGGCATAAAACCTGTGGTCATCTCGATAATCCTTATTGCTGTTTTAAGGTTGGGGAAGACTGCGGCAAAGAGCATTCCATTGGCGGTTATAGGTGTCGCTGTCTCCATCGCTTCACTTTTGGGAGTGAATGAAGTTCTCTCTTTGATTTCCGGCGGCGTCATCGGCATCGCACTGTACGCGGCGAAAGACAGCTCCAATATAGGCATCGCCGGGTGGCTTATACCGCTTTTCGTTCAAGTTATGTCCTTTTTTGCGGACGGCAAGACACGGGCAGTTGCAGCCGTTACCGCCACAGCGGTCGCAGGAGTATCTCTCTGGAAGCTGGGATTGTTTTTTCTTAAGATAGGCTCGGTTCTCTATGGAAGCGGTTACGTCCTCGTGGCCTTTCTTGAGGGCGGCCTGGTCAGGGACTACGGATGGCTGACGCATCAGCAACTGCTCGATGCCATTGCCATAGGGCAGTTCACGCCCGGCCCTGTCCTGAGCACTGCGACCTTCGTCGGTTATGTGATCTCGGGACCACCGGGCGCATTGGTTTCCACAATCGCCATTTTCCTTCCCTCCTTTCTCTTTGTCCTGCTTCTGAATCCGGTCATCCCCCGGCTCAGGGCTTCAAATGTTATGTCTGCTTTTCTCGACGCCGTAAACATCAGCGCTGTCGGACTAATGGCGGCCGTTGTCATCAGTCTTGCAGGGCAGATTATGACAGATTGGAGAGGGGTTGCAGTAGCCGGAGTCGCTGCCATAGCAGGGATGCGCTTCAAGCTTAACAATGTATGGCTTATAGCCGGAGGCGCTGTTCTCGGATGGCTCCTGCAACAGATACTTTAATTCTTCTCGCCGCCTATGCGGCCGTCCTTTAACTCATAAACGTAGTCAAAACCCTCGATCATTCGTATATCGTGGGTCACCACAATTACTGCAGACCGGTTTTCCTTAGCTATCTTTTTTAACAATTCCATGACCTTCTTGCCTCTTCCGGTATCCAAAGAAGCCGTGGGTTCGTCAGCCAGTATCAGTTTCGCCTTATTTGCCAGTGCCCGGGCAATGGCAACGCGCTGCTGCTCACCGCCTGAAAGAAGGGCCGGCAGATAGTCGGCCCTATCTGCAATTTCCATATATTTCAGGAGTTCCATAGCTTGGCTTTCAGCTTCTTCTTTCCCGAGGCCTATGAGGTTCAAAGGGAAAAGCACATTCTGCTTGGCCGTGAGGAAGGGTATCAGATTATGAGACTGAAAGATGAAGCCTATTTTTTCCCTGCGAATGCGGCGAACGTCAACGCCTGCCCAGCCGTTCTTCTGGAAGATCGTTTGATTATCAAAAACAATCTTCCCACCAGTGGGATCAAGAATCAAGCTGATGCAAAGCAGCAGTGTAGTTTTGCCCGACCCGCTCGGTCCAAGCAAGGCCACGAGATCACCCTTGGAAACCGACAGGTTTATATCTTCGAGTGCTCGGACTTCCAAGTGACCGGACCCGAAAATCTTGGACAGCCCTTCGATTCTAAGGATTCCCATATTATCCTCCTAATGCCATGGCTGGTTGGGTTTTCAATGCATGCCACAGTCCTAAAATACTTGCAATAATACCGCCCACAAAAGCCACGATAAATGTCACCAAGTCATCGCCTGGAACCAGCAATACTGTTTTGGGAAATAGCTGGTAAGTGTTGTGTATTAAAACCAGTCCGAATAGAAATGCGCCTACTGTCAACAGAAGGGACTGTTCTATAACCATCCGGATAATCACCCGATTGGGAGCGCCTATGACTTTCATGACTGCTATGCTGCGGATTTTTTCCATAGTAAATGTATAGATTACAAGGGAAACTATTATTACAGAGATAGTCAAGAGAAGTGTTCTAAAAAGTAAAAGCTGTTTGGCCATACTGGCCAAACGGCCTCTCAACATTAATTGAAGCTCTTCCTCTGTAGTGAATGCGGAGAGATAAAGCCAATCTTCGATCCTGCGGGCCGTCTCGTCACGGCTGACTCCGGGTTTTAATCGAACAAGGACAGCATTAATGATGTGTGTGTCGGACTGCAACTTTGGGATCAATTTTTCCGACTGGTAGGGAGATAAATAGCTTTCTTCGGAAAGCGTCCGAAGCAACCTTCCCCTCTCGTTACGCACCTGTTCATTGTCTCTTTGGAAAAGTACTTCCTGGGCGTCCGGCAGCGACAAGTAAACCAGAGGCTCTCCATTTGAAGAGACCGCCTCCCTGGTCAAACCTACCACAGTATAAGAATGAAGGCCCAAGGGGACCTTGTCGCCAATACGCACTCCCAATTTCGGATGAGCGACCATTTCATAATGAGCTTGCGCGATATTCCTTCCGGCATAAATCTTCTGCGGTCCCCCCAGTCCGCCGAAGACATCAAAGCCTATGATGCTGAACTGCCGGCTTTTGCTGCCTATCAGTCTTTCAACCGTATAGTATATAAAAGGACTGGCTTTCTCTACCCCTGGGACCGCTTTTACACTGTAGTGGTAAAATTCAGGCAAAGTAGACTGTTCGTTGAAAGGTCCGCCCCGGTATCGTTCCACAATCCAGAGATCGGGATTTGTTGCTTTGATGAGGGCAAGACCTTCGTGTATATTGCCCCGATAAAGGCCGTTCATGGCAAGCACGATGGTGAACAGCAGACCCACACCAAGAATTGTCGCAATAAAACGGCCTCTATGAAGCTTCAGATCATAAAATGCTAAGTCCATTGATCCTCCAAATCTGTATTTGCGGCTTGTCCGCAATCTTTCCGAAAAAAAAAGATTCCCGACAAGCGGGAATGACAACAATGCAGCGTTAGGAAGAAAAGACATCAATCTCGTTGGTTCTTCTTCGCTGTATCGGGCTTAATTTCCGGTCGTACTTTTTTGCCCGTTTCAATTCCCGCAGGATTCAGTATTACCATCTCTCCTTCCTTGAGTCCATCCAGGACCGCAGCCCGTTGTGTGTCCTGCAATCCCAGGGTGACAGGACGGAAACTCGTTAATCCATTGGAAACAACCATTACTCCTTTGCCCCCATTCCTTTCCACGATGGCAGATAAAGGTACAGCCGGACCGGTCTGGCTGCCTGTATCAATGTCAACCTCAGTCTCTTCTCCAATGACCAATGGGTTGGGCATGGTATCGAATTTCACGTCAACCTCTAATTCGCGGGTTACCGTGTCAGCCTCTTTGTTGAGACGAACGACTTCACCCTGAAAAACCCTGCCGGAGCGTAATTTAATCGACGCCTTCTGTTCCTCCCGCAGTTGCGCCACCTTGGATAGATCGATCCAAGAGGCTGCCCAGATTTGATAATCTATCATTTGAACGATCGGCGTTCCGGGAGATACTGTATCTCCGACTTCGGCCTTGCGAACAGTTATTAAACCGTCCATGGGCGCGAGGATGCGGGCGTAGGCAAGTACCGCCTCAGCCGCATGGGTCTCCGATGCCGATTGATCAACTTGAGCCTTCAAAGCCGCTACAGTCGCCTGGGCGGAATTGACTTCACTTTCAGCGACTTTGAGTGCTGCTTTTGTATTGTCAAAGGCCGCCTGTGAGATATAGCCTGGTTTGAATACTTCCATGTCACGCTGATAATTGCTTTGAGCGAGCAGGAGATTGGCTTCGGCCTTGAGTAAATCGGCCTTTGCTCGAGCGAGGTCATACCGTGCGCGGTTTCCGGCAGCCTTGGATGCAGCGGCACGGGCTCTAAGTTCGACAATATCCAGTTCAGCCAGAAGTTGGCCTTTTTTAACATAATTTCCCTGATCTGCATAAAGCTTTTCGAGAATTCCGGTAATCTTAGCACTCACCGTCACCGGTACTTTGGATTGCACAGTCCCTGGACCATGGACTTTGCCCCGGATCTCCGCTTTCTTAACAACAATGACAGCCGTTGGCGGATGATACAAAAATAAGCGGTAGCCTGAAAACATTATGATCAAAATGCCGAAGGTGAACAGAATGATCTTCTTTCTGCTGGGAAATTTCATCTCTTTTGTCCTCCGATGCTGCTTAGCTCATAAGACTCCCGCAGACCGGAGCTGATGATTTGCTTGATCCGCGCCCCTGCAATTTCGTAAGCTACTGCGTACCTGATGGAATTGAACATAGAGACGGTCAAATCCACCTGGGCCTGAAGCACATCCAGTCCGATGGCCTTGCCGTTTCGATAAAGCGCTTGCGCACTGGCATATGCCTCTTTATTCGTGGCCACGGTTTGTCGGGAAGTAAGCACTCCCTGATGGGCGTTTTCCTGGTCCCTCCAGGCGGTTGTCAGATCAACCTTGAGACTATTGAGACGGTCCCGCTTTTTCTCCAGCATTTGTAAATATTGGGAAGATGCTTTGGCCACTTGAGCCATGGTCAAACCGCCTTCAAAAAAGGGGAACTCCATAAAGACCCCAGCCAGCCATTCATCCTTGGTGCCCCCCAGGTCCCGGTGTCGCACGCCAAGGTTCCCTTGCAGGCTGATTTCCGGGAAATATGCTCCCCTTGCGGCCTTGATCAGGGTTTGACTCTGCTCTATTTCCAAATTGAGCCTTTTGAGTTCCGGATTGGTTTTGAGCGCTTCCTGCCACAACGAGTTAATATCGGTTGCAGGAGCAAATTCTTGGGGAAGCTGGCCCCGAATATCTATTCTTACCTGTTCCTTCACACCTATGGATCTGGCCAAAATTTCCCTGGCAAGGGAGGCGGCGTTTTCTGCTTCTGCCTTAGCCAGTTCCGCCTCTGAAACCTGGGATCGCGCCCTGTAAGAATCGAGTTGAGTAACTTTACCGGCTTTAAAAAAAACTTCAGTGAGCATCGCAAACTCCTGCCGTTGTTTCAGGGCCTCCTCCGCAACCTTCAGGTTTTCTTTAGCCTCTAACAGGCGATAGAAGGCTTCAGTTATTGTAAATGAAACTTCGTCCGCTGTCCGCCGGACTTCCTGCCTTTGGGCTTCTGTGGCGATTTTGGCGGCCTTGGTATTGTAATAGGTCTTTATGCCGTCGAATATTATTTGTTTGCCCGAAATACTCGTTAAGCTTTCTTCTTTGAATAACTCCATGTTTGTAAGGGCACCTCCCGGAGGTAATCGGTCGGGAGCTAATTTTTCATAGTAAGATAGCAGGACGAGTCTGGGGAAAAATCTGGATTTCGCTGCCTGATAATCCGCCATCAATTCCCGAATCCTTTCTGTAGCCCCGCTCAGGACGGGATTATACTTTCGGGCTAAGGCCAGGCAATCTTCAAGATTTAGTGTCTGATAATAAGTCATCTGTGTTGTGTCAGTATCGGCATTGAATGTCACAGTTGTTCTTTCAATACCTTCTGTCTCACTATAAACTCTGGCGTTGAACAGCATGAAAAGAAAAACGATCGACAAGCTTACAAATGCCAACTGCGCTCTATCAGTTAACATCTTATATGCCTTCCTTTGTCATTGCATTTTCGATCAAATCAATAAATTTTTGCTGCTGGTCTTTATCAAGATTCGCCTTCTCTTCGAGAATATGCATGGCTACCACCCGCTGCATATCTTCCTGCATCCTGCTTATATCGGAAATCGCGGTATCTATGGCTTCCTTATCAGTGATGTCCGCTCGCATGAGATTAAGCATCTCCATCCTTTTCCCCGTTATTTCCTTTCTTCTTCTGTCTATTTCTGAACGAAAATCCATAGCCCTTTCTTTCATTGTCTTTAACTGATCCGGGCGTAAGGAAAGCTCCTCAAATAAGAATCTGTCCTTTTTCATTTTAGCTCCGAACGGAGAAACCCAGGAATCGGACTGTTTGTAGTACATGTATCCGGCGGTGGCGAGAATAGAGATATTCAGGATTAAGCAGGCGGCAAGAACAAGCTTTAGAATACTAGTTTTCATTTTTTGCCTCCGTCATAGCAAGATAAACACCGCCGACTGAATCCGGAGGTACAGGTGCAAATATGTCAAGGGAAAGGGAGGCAACTACATTGCCTTTTTCGGGTGTAAGGGTTTTCGATAAAAAACTGCCTAATATTATTCCGACGAAGATCAATAAAAGCACAGCAAAACCCTCGGCTGATTTTGCAAGGATGTGGACGAACTCTCCGAATCTTCTTGTTTTCTTTTCTTTGATATTTGCCAGAACTCTTGTTGAAAAGCCATACGGGGCTTTAAAAGCTTCTGCATCGGCAAACAGCGCATGTATTTTCTGAAGCTCTTCAAGCTCCTCGGCACATTCCCGGCATTCATTTAAATGCGATTCCAGAAGGCTTCTTTTGTCTTCATTTAATTCGCCATCAATATAAGACGATATAAGCTTTCTTTTTGAACATCTCATCGGTGCCTCCTTACTTATTAAACGACGTGATTTCATTTTTGTTCCCTAAAATTTATTAGGAGTTCTTTCAACTCTTCCCTCGCTCTGGATATTCTTGATTTAACTGTACCTATGGATACTTCCAATATCTCTGCAATCTCCTCATAAGAGAAACCCTCTATCTCCTTTAGAACAATCACTGTTCTCAACTTTTCGGACAACCGACCAAGGGCAAGCTGAATTGCATGGCTGATCTGTTTGGATTCGTAGAGTCTCTCAGGTGAAGGTGAATTTGATAGCTGATCTATCGCAAAGACATCACCCTCTTTTGAAGTTTTGAATAACGACTCGAAGAAGGGTTTCCTGCTGTAGTCTATGCACGTATTGATCGCAATCCTATAAAGCCAGGTAAGTAGAGATGCTTCAGGCTTAAATCTATTTAGATTTTGATATGCCTTGATAAAAACATCTTGAGCGGCATCCTCTGCATCGTGAGCGTTCTGAAGCATATGGCGGCAAAGATTATATATTTTGTCCTGATATTTGAGGACAATCTCCTCGAAAGATGAGATATCGCCATCCTTAAATCCATTTATGAGAACGATGCTATCTGCTTTGTGCATAATAGATATGATAACAAGTGAATCTATTGCTTGGGGAGTTACCCTATGTCAACTTTAAAATATGTTTATGAAAATGACAGATCCAGCTGGCACAAAATACGGGATATCTATCTGATCAAAGCAATTAATGTCCCCATAGCTAGCAATATTCGGATAACGTCCTACGAAACAACAGATGCAAATTTAATGGTGACATAAAAAAGCAGCCACAGAAAAGTCGCAAGTATTTCATTATCTCTTTAACTTTAATCAAAAGGGTATTTAGAACTTAAAATAGATATCATTCAGCTTACCTAATAGTTCTAAATTTCTAATACCCTGGAGCTTTTATTACGAGCATGGAGCTAAACGAATTGAATAGTCATTTTGAATGTATTTTAAGAATCGCTAAAGATGGCATTAATATGAAGACAATAATAGTTTTTCGAAATATGGGAAAGATTTCGTGCTGATCAGTTAAACATTGGGCTGCGACATATAAACGGCAATCAACAGAAAACAATTTTCGGTATTTTGTTAATTTCAAAGTGAGCTTCCCCCGAATTGATGGACACACCTAAAGATTTGTAATATGACAGAGGAGGTGTCTGTATGGGGAAAGAGGATAAGCGCCGCCATTTTACTCGGGAGTTTAAGAGAGATGCAGTACAATTGGTTACAGAAAAGGGTATGCCGGTAGGGAGGATAGCCCGAGATCTAGATATCCATCCGAATCTTCTTCATTTATGGAGGAGGAAATTTCTGAAAGATGGTGAAAAGGCCTTTACAGGGAAGGGACGTGTTAAGCCAGAAAACGCGGAAATAAGAAAACTACGGAAGGACTTAGAAAAGGCCAGAGAAGAGAGGGATATTTTAAAAAAAGCCTTGGCCGTATTCTCCAAACAAAACAGATGAAGTATGAGTTTATGGAAGAACACAGAGAGACCTATAAGGTAAAAAGCATGTGTGAAGTGTTAAAGGTATCCAGAAGTGGTTATTATGCGTGGAGTACTCGTCAACCGAGCAGACGAAAGCAAGCCAATGAGGAGTTGTTGGAGCGGATACGGAGGGTTCACCGTCAAAGCAGAAGGCTCTATGGGAGTCCGCGGATCACAGCGGAGCTTAATGATGAGGGTGTTAGATGCGGGAAGAACCGGGTCGCCAGGCTCATGAAAGACCACTCAATATGGGCAGACGTAAAGAAAAGGAGATTCAGACGGACTACCGATTCACGGCATGATTATACTTTGGCTGCGAATTTACTGATTCAGAAGAAACAAATAGATGGGGTATGGGCATCCGATATAACGTTTGTTCCCACTTCAGAGGGATGGCTCTATGTGGCAGCAGTGATGAATGTGCAGAACAGGAAGATCATTGGGCTGTCCATGAGCGATAAACTCTCTCAGGAGTTGGCTTCTACTGCGCTCAAGGATGCAGTGGGCAGACAAAGCCCTTCTGAAGGGTTAATTCACCATTCTGATCGAGGCAGGCAGTATGCAAGCTATGCATATCAGGAGCTTCTCAAAGAATATCGTATTACCCAAAGTATGAGCAGAAGTGGTAATTGCTACGATAACGCTTACATGGAGTCGTTCTTTGGGACTCTCAAGACGGAATTGGTCCATGGGGAGCGTTACCATACAAGGCTGGAGGCGAGGCTGAGTATTTTTGAATATGTAGAAGTATTTTATAATCGTAAGAGGAGGCATTCGGCATTAGGGTACAGGAGCCCAGAGCAGTATGAAAGGCTCCTTAATGAAACTTAACCAAGTGTCCACTTTTTCGTGGGAAGGTCAAAGTGTATTTGAACTTTTGAATGAACCTATTTCGGTTGCGCAGTATAGGGAGGCATAAAAATAAGTTTATAATCCGTCGAAATCCATCTTTCTCTGTGATAGAAACAGAAAAGTCATCTCACCTTTAGGGCGAACTATAGTATGGAAATTTGAATTCTCATTGAAAGATATGGTTCGACATGAATGCTACATGCTTTTATGACAGCTGATCTTTATACCGTCTCCCTAAGTCCTTAATTTGTGAGCATAAGGGTTAGAGTGTCAACTTCCGAGCTGAAAATTGTTATTATTTTATGACAGTCAGTGTTAGAAGGTAAGTGCTTGATTTACTAAGATAACTCAGCAGCTTCCTGATGAGAAAGTTGTGACGTTTTTGTGACAGTCCATGTTATACTATCCCATAAGTCCTTGATTTGCGGGCGTAACTCAGTGGTAGAGTGTTAGCTTCCCAATTGGAAATGAGGATTCAGCTAAGGGCCTGTAAATACTACATAAAGCCTTATCAGTACTGGGTTTGTGACACTTTTTGTTTTTCTCTCCTTTTATATTTTTTTATCTGTTTTAGCCTGGTTTTATGACAGTTTTATGACAGTCAGCTAAAAGGGCACAACTTATCCGAAACAGAGCAACCTGGACTCTTATAATTGTTCCGATTCGGATTTGGCTTTATTACCCACCTTCCCTCTTCAGATAACCTTACTATAACTTCAGCGACTCCATGGTGATAAAAAAAGATAATGCCTTATGGACACGGACGATATTAAGTATAAGATTTAACTTGTTTAACTTTTTGCTTGAAAATGAATTAATCGTACCCTATACTTCATATTCGTTAGGGAGAGCCACACTCGTGGAAAAAACACAATATATAGAGCAAGAGCGTTTTAGACTTGTCTCAAAGGTTATGAGGTATATCTTTGCCCTCGGTATCCTTGTTACCATGCTGCTGAGCTTAGTTGACTATAACGATACCCCTGAAAACTTCAATCGATTTCTGATATATAGACTGATTGCCAGTTCGATCTTTTTCGTATTGCTCATTCTTAACGAATGTAATAAAAAGTGGAGGAAGGCATATGTTCTGGATCTGATCGTTTTCATCGCTGGTATCGCTATTTCCACAATGGTCAGCGCTATGATCATGCATTTCGGCGGGCACAGGTCCATTTATTATGTCGGTATGATAGTGATCGTGCTCTTTACGACAGGATGCGCTCCTTTTTTATCCTTTAAGAAAGCCCTTCTGATGACCGGGATTCCTTTTGTCATGTACCTGGTTCCTATCCTTCTCTTTGATGAGATCACTGATTTGCGGATATTCATACACAACCTGATTTTTTTGACAATTTGCGCAGCTATTGTCGTTGTCTGGAGATACTTTTATGACAGACTACTTAGTGAAAAGTTGTCTCTTGAATTCGACCTTTCACAAGAAAGAGAGCAGCTACGACAACATTCGCAGAGTCTTGAAGAAATAGTCAGCGAAAGAACAAAAGAACTCAGATCCCTGTTCGAAAACGCAAATGAAGGAATCATAATCTTAGACAGAGAAGGAAATATTATAGAGACAAACAAGAAAGCCTGTGAAATACACGGGTTTGAAGAAAATGAGCTTACCGGGGCGAACATAATCAATCTCAAACCAAAAGAATGGCATGAGACAGCTCGGGCAAGACTGGAAGAAGTCCTTAAGGGAATCCCCCTTATTTTTGAGACGGAAAACTATCGGAAAGACGGGAGTAAAGTTCTTTTGGAAGTTAGTGCAACGAGAATGGATTTAACCGATAAGACGTATGTGCAGTCTTTTTTAAGAGACGTCACTGAGAAGAAGAAAATGCAGGACCAATTATTACACTCTCAGAAAATGGAATCGGTAGGAGTTCTTGCCGGCGGAGTTGCCCACAATTTCAATAATATCCTGACAACCATATTGAGTTATGCCTGCTCGATAAGCGATTCAGGGCGAATAGATAGGGAATCACGCCAGAAACTTCAGATAATAGAGAATGCGACGCGAAAGGCCGGAACAATAGTCTCAAATTTAATGAATTTTGCGAAAGGCAGCGGTAAGGAAGGAACAATTTTTGACTTGAATAATGTAATCATGGACACATTGAAGATGTTTGATGGAGTGATCCGCAGGAATGTTATTTTAAAAAACGACTTAGAAGAGTACCTCCCATTTATTGGAGGAGACCCGGATAAGATCGAGCAGGTTTTAATGAACCTTTTGGTCAACGCAAAAGATGCTTTGCCTAATGGAGGGACTATTACTGTCAAAACGTCATCAATAAGTGTAAAAAAAGCGGCTTCTTCCGAACCTTCGGTAGTAAAACCAGGAGAATATGTGGTGTTATCTGTGGGCGATACCGGTTGCGGAATAGATAAAGAAATAATAGAAAAAATATTCGATCCATTTTTCACTACGAAGAAAAAGGGAAAAGGTTCGGGACTGGGCCTTGCATCGGTTTATGGCATTGTGAGAGAACACAATGGCTATATTGATGTAAGCAGCAATATCGGGGAAGGAACATTTTTTACTATTTATTTCCCCGTGATTAAACAGCCGCATCTGGAGATAAATAGAGAAGAAGTGCCTGTTGATGGCACAGAGCATATACTTCTCATTGATGATGATATTGATGTCTTGGACGTAACCAAGAAAATACTCAAGGAACACGGATACCATGTGACGGCTCTATACAATTCACTGAATGCAATTGAAATATTTAAAAAGCATTCGGAAAAGATACAATTGGTTGTAACGGATATGGCTATGCCGTTGGTCGAGGGGGATGAGTTTATCAAGATTGCCAAAAGCATAAAACCGGAGACCAAGATTATTGCAATTTCGGCATATTTGCAGACCCCGGAAAATCTAAGACCAGTTGACGCATTTATTCAGAAACCATTCGAAAATGTCCATTTACTGTCGACGGTGAGACAGGTATTAGATGCCAGCCGGAAAGAACAATCTTTCCTTGAGGACAGGCAAGATTCCCCAGATAATTAGAGGTTGTCGTGAATATACAGTCTATGAAAAAGTTTCAATCTATAGAAGGCAGGCTTCCTTCAGCTTTGAAAGACTGTTTTCCAGATCTCTTAAGCTGAAGGGCTTTTCGAGAATAAAGTCGATGTCCTGGTTCATGATTTCATCATCACTGACCGATCCAGACATGACAAAAGTTATTGGTTCACACAAATTTTTTGCAACGTTGATAACTTTATGACCTACTACTCCCTCTTGCTCATCCACAAGGTCAATAAAAATAATATCAAACTTCTGTCCCGATTCAAGGCACCGTAATGCATCTTTATGGTTATAAAATGCAGAAACGATATATCCCCCTGATGCCAGCATACCCTTTATAAGATCGCAGAGGTCTGAGTCGTCTTCAAGAAGCAAAACTCTAAGCATTGTCAATCTTCTGGATGGCTTCCTCTATCTTCCTCATGGCATTGACATATCTGGGATGATATTCTTGTATAAGCTTCTCCCTGTCAGAGCCATCTTTTATCAGAGCCTCGACAAAAACCTTGACCAGAGAAAGCGAACTCTTGATTTTATGCAGTTCTTTCTGAATTCGCTCCTGTGACATAAAGACCTCCTATGAGGTATTAATTATAAATAAAAAAATCCCTTTTAGAAAGATTAATCTTTTGCTATATTTGGCGTTGTTAGACAGCCATGCCGCCCTACCCCTCAATTAGATCTATTTCCGTCATTCTGCGGTAAAATCATTTATCCATTGAATCCTTAACAGGCGCTTTGATAGCATTCCCCGGCGATAACATTACAAGGGACACTCTTTGAACTCTCCTGATTTTTTAAAGCCGAGTCATATAACTATGGTGATAGAGAATTCTCATACAGTTAGGGCAGTGTACCACTTCGGCAAAGGAAAGGACATTCAGATAGATATTTCTCGGCATGATCAACTGGCATCCCTTACATATCCTGTCCGCAGCCTCGACAACTGCCGAACCGTCACAGCAGTCCATCAAGGACATGTAGAGTTCGTATAATGAATTATCAATGGATTGAACTATGGTCTTGCGCTTTCTATACAGATGGGCGACTTCAGACTTTAAGCCCTCCATTTTACTCATATATTTGGCGGCTTCATAGTGTGAAAGCTTTTTGTCTTCCGTTATCAGGTTCTCCATTCGACTCAATTCAACCATTCCTTCCGTCATCTTCTTTGCGATCTCCTTGACTCTACTCTCTAAAAGTTCGCGTTCCTGAGACAGAAGCTGCACTTTTTCTTTGTATGCATGGTGCTCAACATTCGTTTTTATCTTTGCCTTAAACCCGCCGGCGGAAGACAGTGCTTTATTAATTTGTTCAAGCCCCAGCTTCGCAGATGAATAGCTGGTCTTTATCTTGTCGACGTGCTTCTTCGTATATTTGTAGAGGTCGACAATCGGATCCTCTTCATTTGGAATAGGCAAAGTGTGAGGCATATTCAAATAGGATTTATTTTCAATGATTGACCTGTCAATCGATTGCAATTGTATAAGATAATTTAACTCGGGATGGGGTGAATTTATCATGACTTACTATCTTTGTCTCCTGCAATAGGCCTAACATACCCCGGCATGACCCATTGTATTTTCCCGTCCGATCTCTTGATTTTGGTTTGAAGACAAGTGGGACATACCTCTAATATCTCAACCTCTTTTGCTTCTTCCTCGCTATCCGGGAACATCAGTAAAAGAGCCTTCATGTAATTAGTATTACTGGAAGAAGAAACGACACATTAATCCCAGATCGAGGATAAGTGATTTTTGGAAAATCCAAGATTTGCTAACCGCAATAAACCAAGTCCCGTTATCAGACTCCATTCGAGCTAAAACATAGCAAGGCTCCTATTGCAGTTACCGCTCTAATTGCTATACTATCAATGTTCATAATGCGTCTTATAATAATAAAAGTGGATTAAAATGCAGTTCTAACAGAACAATTATTTAAAGTAGGCCATTGGCTGAAAAATATATTACAGGGAGGTATCGTGTATGAACAAAGCTGAAATCGTTGAGAAGATTTCCGACGATGTCGGGCTTTCAAAGAGCGATGTCATTAAGGTAATCGATTCGCTTTTCCAGAAAATCGGAAAAGCTTTGAAGAAAAGCGACCCGGTTACTTTTGTGGGATTTGGGACTTTCAAGACAGTTAGGAGAAAGTCACGAAAGGGAAGAAATCCCCAAACAGGCGCTACCATAACAATCCCTGCAGCAAAAGTTCCTAAATTCACAGCAGGTAAGTCTCTCAAAGACGGCATAAAATAATCTTTCTGCCGGCAGGCGATCTTCCGGGTCGCCTGCCCTACTCTGCTTAGATATCCCAGGTATCCCAGTAATACAAATATGGATATGCTTTACCTTGGGACCAGTTCCTGGACAAATCTCGGAGATCAAGGCGAGTTCTACCCTAAAAGAACTACAGGACAGAGAGAGAAGCTGCAGTATTATTCAAAATACTTCAGCACTGTCGAGATCGAATCCAGCAGATATGCTTTCCTTGAAAAGAAGACTATTAAATCCTGGATATACCGCACTCCTTCAAATTTCATTTTTCATGTGAGGGCTCACGCTGCACTTACAGCGCATGCGGTGAGTCATAAGAAGCTTCCTGAAAAGATATCGTCTATGCTTAACATTAATCCAGAGGACAGGAAAAAGGATTATATTTATGTAAATGACAGAAGAGTTATCGAGACCATAGCCATTGAATTCGTGAAAACAATAGAACTCCTGAAGAGACTGAAAAAACTCGGCCATATCATCTTCCAATTTCCATCATGGTTTTATCTCAATCAGCTGAATATCGATCATATACGAATGTGCAGGGAAATCATTAACGATTTGCCGCTTGCCGTTGAATTCGGACACGGAAGTTGGTTACACGATTCTTACAGAAACGACGTATTCGATTTCCTGGAGCGAAAGGGATACATCCTGCACTTAGATATGATTACCTTTACTCAGAAGAAGAAATAGGAGAGCTTCTGTTACCAATTTTGAAGCTTCAAGAAAAAGCCAGGACAACTTTCGTGATCTTTAATAATAAAGAGGGAGCCGCTGTTCAAAACGTATTGATGATGAGCACCATGCTTGAGAAGACATTTAACCATCAGAAAAGGATGGAGAGGATTCATTAGAATAAAAATCCTTCTTTGCGGCTGCCCCTTTGGGTACCGGCTGCATCTTTGCCTTTTGACATTGGAGCTGACCTATTTTCAGCATAATTTTTTATTTTAGCGTTATCACTTAATCTAATTTGTTCTTTGTGTTTTTTTGTTCCAGTATGTGCTGCTGCCTTTTCTTCTTTCGGGGGGATATCCGGAAATTTCTTGTCATAAGCTGTTATCCTATTTCTTGTCAATTTAGCCTGATATAAGGCTATGTCCGCTTTCTTGAACAGGTCGTGGACATTTTCGACCTTATCGTCTCCAAAAGTTGCAATGCCCATACTTATCGTTACATTTAAAACACCTTTTTCTGATTCGAATCCATAGTCCTGAACTGCCTGCCTGACTTTATCAAGCACCTTAAGAGCATTGTCCTTATTAGTATTGGGGAGAACTATTGTGAACTCCTCCCCTCCGTATCTGGCAACGATATCGGTATTCCTCAAATTCCTGCTGAGAAGTCTGGCAAGTAACTTTAGAATGTCATCCCCTGTCTGATGTCCATAAGTGTCGTTAAACCTCTTGAAATGATCTATATCCAACATGCAGAGGCTGAGCGGATGACTATAGCGCAAAGCAAGCCTGTAGAGTTTTATCACTTCTGTCATTAACCATCTTTTGTTCATTATGCCTGTTAAAGGGTCTCTCCTTGCTGAGTATGCCATACGCTCATATTTGACAGAGTTTTTAATAATACCGGCGAAGTTGTCATTGAGAAACCGGTGAATCTTGGAAATTTTCCTCCCTTTAAGTGCAAAAACACCAACGGGAAGGAGACATTCACATTTAAAACACCTCTGGAGTTTATCGGGATAATTTCCGAGTTCGTTTCCCCTGAATCTCTTTGATGATTGTAGCCAGCAGACAGGACGATATTTTCTGTAACAAGCGCAACTTTCGTCGTTGCACTGATTCCGTTGCCAACATTCTGTTTCCTGCTGCATGGAAAGGGGGACAAACACTATATCTTTACCGAAACGCTCGGAAATGGCGTTATCAGCGTCTATGCCTTTATCGAGACCAACGGGCTGCATCTTAAAGAAAGCTTTTGTTGCTGCACTCCTTGTGAAGATGGGGACGTAATCATCTCCGCACTCGAGATAACCGGTTGTGGCATTTTTCTTAAAAAACCCGTAAGTTTTATAACCTCTGGCTCTTATAGCTGAAAGTAGAACAGAAATAACTTCATCGAAGGAAGTTACCCCATGGAGCTCAGCAAAAAGATTTTTAATATCGACGGACTCTCTATGTTTTATCCTGGAAAAAGCATAAAGGGCTACCGTCGATGTTATGCTTGCCAAAGTTATTATAAAAAGAATTTTGACAATCATCGAAAATTGGTTTGTATTACTTAAACAATCCTCTTGGTAATCTCCAGTTCACGGTTCTTAACACCAGCCTTAAGGCATTCAATGCACTTTGAAATAATATTACCTTCGCATTCTCAAAATGGCATTTGTTTTAAGGAGACTGCGACTTGGATTTTCGGCACGGGAAGTATTCCGTGAAATTTGCGGCAGATAATTCAAAGGGCGCGTGCCATTTCTTTCCAAAGAAGTTAAGTCACGAAGTCAGGAGGTGCTATCACCTACTCCCTAAACTATACTCTCGTTGGATATTCCTTGGAAAGCGACCTTTCGCATAGTGGTCAATACGTCACAAATTTCAGACTTCCATTGATTACAGTAAAATAACTTTCTTCTTTTGCGCTCAAAGTTCAAGCTTTATAAGAATACAATTTCAAACTGTTTAATATCACTATGACAGTTACTCCAACATCGGCGAAAATTGCCAAAGCAAGATTGCTGAAACCGGAAACCGCTAAAAACAAAAATACGAATTTCACTACTATTGCAGAGACTGTATTAAATCTTATTTTCTTAACACATTCTTTGCCCAGCCTGACAAGATAAGGAATCAAATTCAGGTTATCATTCATTAAGGCAATATCCGCATTTTCGATCGCGACATCTGAACCAATTGCTCCCATTGCTATCCCCACAGAGGCAGCGGCAAGGGAAGGCGCATCGTTCACCCCGTCACCCACCATTGCCACGTACTTATGCTCCCTGATAAGCTTTAAGAGTTCTTCGACTTTTCCTTCCGGCAGCAGTTCGGCTTTTACCAGTTCAATATTCAATTTTTCTGCAACGAATTCTGCAGAGGATCTGTTATCCCCGGTCAGTATAATGGGAACAATATGCAACTTGAGCAAATCCTCTATCATTGCCCCGCTCTCTTTTCTTATCTCGTCTGTCAAGGCGATTATTCCCTTTACTCTCTTATGATCACTGGTTACAACTGCTGTTTTGCCCTGGTTTTCAAACTCTTCGACCTTCCTTAGAACCTCTTCTGCAACATCATGCTCTTCGGTGACAAATCTGATATTACCGACACAATGGTGCCTGTCAACGCAGATAGTACACTCGCCCGTTAAGCCCTTTCCCGGCACTGACCTGAAATTCTCATATCTGTGGGGTTCGATACCGATCTCATCCGCCTTCGTCACGATGCTCTTTGCGATAGGGTGTTCTGAAAAGGTTTCTATTCCTGCAACACAGGCCCCGACATCTTCTGCGGTGAATCCGTTAAACGGTACAATATCCGATACAACCGGTTCGCCCCTTGTTAATGTTCTGGTCTTATCAAAGGCAATGGCTCTTACCTTACCCATTTCCTCCAGAAATCTGCCTCCTTTGATTACAACTCCTTTTTGCGTGGCATTTCCGATGGCGGAAAAAATGGCAACAGGAGTTGAAATCACAAGGGCACAGGGACAGGAAATAATAAGGAGCGTCAACGCCTGTACAAACCATACATTAAAAGGCTTTCCTAAAAACACAACTGGGATGACAATCAGCAGAAGAGAAGCGAGCACTATTAAAGGGGTGTAAACACTGGCAAATTTTTCGATAAACTTCTGGGATACAGACTTCTTTTCGGCAGACTCATAGGTCAATTCAATAATTTTAGCTAATGTTGTATCCTTTGCTTCTTTCGTAACCTTAACTTCGAGGTAGCCCTGACCGTTGATCGTGCCGGCATAGACCATATCGCCAGAATATTTATTCTTGGGCAACGGCTCCCCGGTAATAGCGGCCTCATCAACAAGGGAACTCCCTTCGATGACTTCTCCGTCCAGAGGAATTTGGTCTCCGGGTTTAACAATGATGAGTTCCCCAATTGTTATGTTTTCTATGGGGACTTTATCTTCTTGCCCCTTTATTTGGGCTGACTTGGGAGTCTTTTCAACAAGCCTTTTCAGGGCTGTCTGGCTCCTCTCTATCCCGAATTCCTCAAGAGTTTCTCCAAGGGCAAAAAGGACAACGATAATTACCGCTTCTTCAAACTGCTGGAGATACACTGCTCCAGATACGGCTATTGTCATGAGGAGATTGATATTTGAGAAGTCCAGCTTAAACAGACTCCGTATGCCGCTTGCAAAGACATTCCTGCCGAAAAACAGAATTATAACCGTGAACAGCGGTAATTCAATCCATAGGTGGAAATGTATGGAGAAAAAGGAGAGAATCTCAAAAGGCGTGATTACCAGCAAGGATGTAATCAACCACAGGAATTTACTGTTTTTGAAAAGTTCTCTATACTTCATGCTTACCTTTTAATACACAAAAAGATTTAACGATAAGTAATTATGCCTCCACAGATTTACTCTTCAATATCTCAATAGCATCTTCCAACAGCATCTTTATACCATCATTATCGCACGAAAGCGGGTCTTCCTGAAAAGCTGTAAGGGTTTTTTCGAAAAATTCCGTGCCCCATTGCTGATAGAGAATATCTATGAGTTTGCCGCAGCATTGAAGAATACCACGGTAACCAAGGAAGTGAAAATAATAATTGGAGCTGTTACCGTTATTGTTAGTTGTCAGGTATTCCGAGCCGCATATTTCACAGACAATCACCTGAGGGACATGTTCCGGTGGCCTGTCCGAATCCGTGAAACACTGCTTCGCAGCGCCGACTGGTTGTTTAAATAGAGGTTTCAACATATTATCTCTCCTTTCTTACATATCCGAAATAATACAGCCGGAAAGTATTCTCACTCTACAGTCTCCATTGCTGTCATAAGTTCTTATATCTTTGTAAGAAATCGCATCCTTACAATAATTTGTTTCGCAGGTCATGTCCGAAAAAACCTGAAAGTATTCTCCAGGTTCTACTGCGACAATTCTATATTTCTTGAGCGGCGAGCAAGTACTTCCGTCTTGTTTGTACCATAGGTTAGCAGCCACCTGATTGCTTACAGATATTTCTTTATTCTCGCAATTGTTTTTCTCTGCAGAGGCCGGGGCAGTTGGTGCGCTGACCATCGCAATGAAGAGAAAACAGACTGACGTCATCACTATTTTCCTCAACATAATTGATTCCTCCTTGAAGTGCTATACGGCTTTGTTCCTATGCGAATCACGATATTGCCTGAATCGGGTTCCCGTTTAAAAAAATGTCATATTTATTGATTCCCTTCAGAAATGTTTCATTCCGTTTCATTCTTTCGGATTTTCGTATGCTATAGTTTTTCCTCGCAGATTTATAGACCGGCTTGAATTCCAATACGTAGGGGCCTCCCTCTTTAAATATGAGGTTTGCTTCAAGCGCATAGTCGTCCTCAGGCAGACCAAGGAATATCCTGTGAGGACCGGCTGCCAGTCTGATCTTTCTTTCAAGAATATAGTTCATACCTTCACCTGCCTCGGGATCAGCAATGGTCTTCCCTTTCTCATCGTATTTTGGTTGGCTATCCTTCTGACCGTTTACTTTCCATGTCGCAGACTGTCCGTCAATATTTAGGACAAAAGGGTATCCTGGTTTTCCGTGAATAGATTCCTTTGATTCAAGGGAATAGTAACCTTCAAGATGGGTTTTGATCGATGCCTTAATTACAACATCTACAAACCCCTTGGGAGCAGTCCCTTCTTCTACCTCATGAAAAACATCAGATCTTTCACTTAGAGATTTTGCTCTTATTTCTTTCGCTGTTGCGCCACATCCAAAAAGGGCAATCCCTGTTATGATCGTTGTTATTATTAGAATAATTTTTTTCATATCATTTCTCCTTTTCTTAGACATTTTATGATTTGTTTTAAAGCCCACCAGCTTCATTCTATTTCCCCTTTTCCTATCCTATGACCTTTCTCAACATCAGAAACATATATTTTTCCGTCACCCCGGAGCCCTGTGGCAGCCGCTCTGTCAATGACGGAAACTATCTCTTCAGCGAGTTCGTCCGGGCAGAATATTTCGATCTTAATATATTCGGCGAAGTCCATCAGGTCGTCCACAACAGGCCGGTGGGGATCGTCTTCCCTCCTCCGGCCAAATCCTCGGACCTTTGTCACGCTGATGCCACCGAGCCCTTTAATTTTCTGAAGGGCCATTGTAACTTTCGTCAGTCTGTGCGGCTTAATGTAAGCAACGATCTCTTTCATCACTCACCTCCTCTTTATTTCATAATCGTTTCTTCATCAGGGTTAATGGCAAACCACCGGTAAAGGGCCGGGATGACCAGTAAAGTCAGGATGGTCGAAGTAACCAGCCCGCCGATTACAACCGTGGCAAGGGGACGCTGCACTTCGCTGCCGGTGCCTTGAGACAGCACCATGGGAATGAGTCCAAGGGCTGCTGCGGACGCCGTCATCAGCACGGGCCGGAGTCTCATGCATGCCCCCTGTATGCACGATTCGTCCATCGAGACTCCTTCCCGCAGTAATTGGTTGAGGCAAGTAACGAGAACCATCCCGTTTGCAAGGGCGATACCGAACAGTGCAATAAAGCCTACCGATGCCGGGACAGAAAGGTTTTGTCCGGTAATCCACAAACCGGCAACACCGCCGACGAGCGCAAGGGGGATATTCAGGAGAATAAGGAAAGAATTCTTCAGAGACCTGAACGCGGCAAAGAGAAGCAGGAATACGATTACGAATGTAATCGGAACAACCACGGCAAGTCTTTTGTTTGCCTCCTGCTGAAGCTCAAACTGCCCTCCCCAGTCCACAAAATACCCCGGCGGCAGCTTTACGTTCCTGTCTATTGCTTTCTGTGCATCTGCCACAAAAGACCCTATGTCGCGCCCCCTGACATTGCATTGTACTGTCATAAACCGCTGGTTGTTTTCACGGGTAATCTGCCTGGGGCCGATAATCTCTTCGATCTTTACCAGATCATCGAGTGGCACCTTGGCGCCTCCCGGAGCAGGCACTAGGAGATGACTGATTGCTTCCTTTGTGGTTCTGCTTTCGGGTGTATTTCGGACCAGGATGTCAAATCTGCGGACATCCTCAAACATCTGTCCTGCCTTTGCCCCTCCTACGGCAGTTCTGATGACTTCCTGAACATCCTCCACGTTAATTCCATATCGGGCAATGGCCTGCCGGTCTATGGCTATATGCACCTGTGGAGTGCCGCTCACCTGATCTTTCTGAATATCTGAAGCGCCGGGAATGACTCGGATCACTTCTTCGATTTCAGACGCAATCGTTTTTAAAGCCTCCATTTCTGGGCCGAAGATTTTTATTGCCAACTCTGCTTTTGTTCCGGTGAGAAGCTCATCAACGGCTGCTGCAATCGGCTGGGTGAAATTAAATTGAACACCGGGAAAACTTCTGAAGGCATCGCTCATTTTTTCATACAGCTCATCCGGTGTCTTCGCGGTCTTCCATTCTTTCTGCGGCTTCAGCGCTACAAACGCTTCTGCTGAATTCACGGGATCTGCGTGAGCGCCTACTTCACCGCGTCCCACTCTGGTAACCACCCGCGTAACTTCCGGAAACCGCGTCATTAATCTGCGTTCAAAACGGAGCATGGTATCACGTGCTTCTTCAAGAGAAATCGAAGGCGCCATGGTTGCCCTGACCAGCAGATCTCCCTCATAGAGTTTCGGTACAAATTCTGAACCAAGTCGGGTGAAGAGTATTCCGCCGATAATAAGCAGGGTTATCCCAAGTGTTACGGCATAGCGTGGGCTTCTTACGAAAAAAGAGACAGCGGGTCTGTAAATGCCTGTCAATCGCCGTATAACATATGGCTCTTTGTGCACACTTGAGCCATTTCCGGGTCTCCTCAAAAGAAGGACGCTCAACACAGGCGCGAGAAGCAAGGCAAATATCAGGGAGCCGAACATCGCTAAGGCCATTGTCTGGGCAAGCGGCCTGAAGGTTTTTCCTTCAACACCCTGAAGGGTGAAGAGAGGGAGGAAGACAACGACAATAATAAGAAGGGAAAAAACGATGGGCCGGGCAACCTCGGTACATGCCCTGACGATTATATGCACCAGTGGTTCATCAGGGTCGCCTTCCCGAAGCATGCGGTCAATATTTTCCACCATAACTACTGCTCCGTCTACAAGAAGGCCAAGAGCTATTGCGAGTCCGCCAAGGGACATCAGGTTCGCCGAAATGCCGAAATATTTCATGAAGAGAAAGGAAAAGGCGAGGGAAAAGGGAATGGCAGCGAGCACGACAGCACTTGGACGGAACCCTCCGAGCATGATTAATTGAATCACGATAATGAGGAAGACAGCCTCGATGAGCGCCATTGACACTGTTCTCACACACTTGGCTACCAACGTTGCCTGGTCATAGTACGGAACTACCTTGATTCCCGCTGGAAGGATAGTATTGATCCTTTCCATTTTGGCTTTGACATCGGTTATAACTTTGGAAGTATTAGTGCCGATGAGCTTAAGTACCATACCGACCACTGCCTCGCCTTTTCCGTCCATTGTTGCGAGGCCCCGTCGGATTTCGCCGCCAATCGCCACATCAGCGACCTGTCCAAGGAATACAGGAGTGCCGTCTTCTGATTTGAGCACAATGCGTTCGAGGTCATTGATCCTTTCGGCCAGCCCTGTTGAACGGACGATATACTCTTCTGCGTTTTTAACGATGAACTGTGCTCCGGTATTGGAATTGTTCGCCTTCACCGACTCAACAACCTGACTCAACGACAGGTTGTAACGAAGGAGTTCCGTGGGCCGTATCTGAATCTGAAATTGCTTCACGTCGCCGCCGAGAGAAAGTACTTCGGTTACGCCCGGAACAGTTTGAAGATTAAACTTGATCAACCAGTCTTGTATTGAGCGGATTTCTTCCATGCTTTTGCTCTTTGTCGCATCTTCCACAAAGTAAAAGAGTATTTGTCCAAGTCCTGTAGTGATCGGACCCATTTCAGGATCCCCAAAACCCGTCGGTATTTGTTCACGGGCTATTTGAAGTCGCTCGTTCACAAGCTGGCGTGCAAAGTAGATATCTGTTTTGTCATCGAAATAGATGTTCACAACGGACAGGCCGAAATTGGAAATCGAACGGATTTCCTTAAGATCCGGCAGACCATTCATTGCCGCCTCGACCGGATAGGTGACGTATTTTTCCACCTCTTCCGGGGCAAGCCCTTCGGTCTCGGTAAAGACTTGCACGAGGACCGGTGTGACGTCGGGGAAGGCATCTACGGGAAGTTGCGCATAGCCGTAATAGCCTGCCGCCATCACAAGGATGCCCATCACAAGCATCAGCATTTTGTTTTTAATGACGAACTGAATGATTTTTTGCATGTGGTTTCAGCCTCCCTTGTTAGTGTCCGTGCTCGTCGCCGAATTCACTCTTCGACAATTGAGCTTTCAGGGCAAACGCTCCGTCTTCCACATACCGCTGCCCCGCGGTCATTCCGGAGACAATCTCTATCTTTCTGTCGTCGTTTTTTCCGACTGTAACGGGTATTAATTCAAACCCTTCCTTTGTCTGGATAAACAGGGAATCCTGTCCGTTCATCGATTGAAGCGCTGTTTTGGGTACCGCTACCGGAACTTCTGTTTCCTTTACTGTCAGCCGCGCTGTGATGAATAGCCCCGGACGCCATTGCCCTTTGACGTTCGGCAATACCACCCGTGCAACACCTGTCCGCGTCTGTTCGCCCACTGAGGGCTCCACATAGGAAATAACGCCGGTTGCATCCGGTATTTCATGACCTGCGGAAATCGTCACCTGCTGTCCTTTTCTGATGAAGACCATGTCTTTCTGATAAACGCTGATATTTACCCATACAGAGCTGAGATCGGCGATCACAAAGGCTTCAGAGTCCTCTTTCAGGACTTCACCGCGCGCTATATGTTTCTGGATGATTGTGCCGGTTGACGGGGCGGTCAAGACATATTTCGTATAGTCCATTTCCGGCTGGTCCGGGAGTCTGGAAAGATTGGCGTCAGTGAATCCAACCGCATGTAGCTTTTGTTCCGATGAACGGAGTTCGATCAGCGCTTCCGCATGAGCGCGCCTGGCTTCAAGGTAGTCCTGTTCCGCAGATATCTTCTTTTTCCATAGTGTCTCTTCTCTGGTGAAGTTTGCCCGCGCAAGCTTTTCCCGCTCCTGTGCAGCAAGGAAGTTTGCCTTAATGTCGGCAAGTTCCCTGCTTTCAAGGACAGCCATAACATCACCGGCCCTGACGAAATCTCCGATATTCCTACGCACCTCCCGTACAACACCGGATACTCTTGGGACGACATGTACGAGACGGTCTGCGTTCGCTGCAATTTCTCCGGGAAGGCTCAGTTGTCCTTCGATTTTTCCCGGTCCTGCTGTACTGATCTTGACGCCGAATTCCTTTATCTCCACGTCGCTCAGGCGCACAACTTTCTCGTCACTGTGGCTGTCTTTTTCTTCTTGTGCCGCAGGCTGCTTTCTTCCAGCAGATTTTGCAGGTGAGCCGCCCTGGTTCGTAATCTGTTTAAAAATGGCTAATGCCAGAATAAGGCCGAACAGGACAGAAGCGGCAATTATTACAGTCTTCTTATTTTTCATAACCTCTCCTCTGAAGTATTCGTGATCATGTCGATACGCTCTCCGGCCAAGCGTTTTATGTCAGCCAATGCTTTATGGTAGGCAGCGAGAACCTCAATATACCGGTTTTTTGCCTCGAAAAGTGTCCTCTGTGAGTCGAGGACTTCGAGATAGTTGAATTTACCCTGCCGGTAACCTTCCTGCGCTGCTTCAAAAGCGCTATGCGCTCCTGGGAGCACCTCGGCTTTTAATGTTGATGATTCTGTGTAATAACTGGACAAGTTTTGATACGTTTCGGAAATGGCAGTAAGGATGCGCAGCCTTGCATTTTTTTGTTGTTCGCCGGTTTGTGCCAGTCTTTGGCGCGCTTCGAGAATCCCGCCCTGATTCCGGTTAAAGAGAGGCAAGGGCAATGATATCCCCGCGACAAAAGCATTGGTCTTGTTCTCTCTCAGGTTCCTCAAGCCGAAACTTACGGTCGGGTCGGTTATTCTTTTGGACTCTTCAAGTTTGATAACAGCATTTTTTTGCTCTGTCTCGGAAGACCAACGGGCGATGTCCGGATTCTGCTGAATTGCATTGACAAGTTGATCATAGAGCGGAATCGGAGAAAACTCATAGAGGTTCCCGGCTACTCTTGCGAAGGGGACTTCTGCACTGCCCCAGAATCCTTCGAGCTTCTTGCGCCGGGCGTCGAGATCGCGTTTTGCTTTTTCCGATTCTATCCGGGCAAAGGAAAGGGCAATGCCAGCTTTTGTTTCTTCAACAGGAGACACCTTGCCTGAAGCGACACGAACGGAAATAACATTATCTATCTGCTCGGCAAGACGCACCAGTTCCTCTTTTAGCGCTGCTGCTTCTTGTGCCGCAAGGACGTCGACAAAAGATTTGGTCACGTCGGCGACTACGTCAGCCCGTTTTGCCTCATAATCCCATTTTGCAAGGTCACGTTCAAGTAATGCGGCGTTTTTTCTTTTTGACCGTTTCCCTCCGAGCTCAATCATTTGACCAAGTTCAAAGGTAGTTTCTGTACCTTCAAAGCCACTGAGGTCTTTAGAGCCTCCGAAGTTTTCCATGGAAATATTAATTTCAGGATTGGGAAGAAGTCCTGCCTGTAAAGCCACGGCATCTTTTGCTTGTATTTCTAAAGAAAATGCAGCAAGCTCCGGGTTTTTTTCGAGGGCAAGAGTCTGGGCCTGCTGAAGTGTTATGACACTCGACGACTCTTCCGCCCGAATGGTTCCTGCTCCGACGGTTAGGATAAGAACCATTAGTAAGATAATAATAGGTTTCATTCAAACCACCTTTCTGATGAATAATTTCCCAAAAGAATTCAGACGAAGATGTAACTTGAAAAAATGGACACCAACAGCAGATACATCTGCTGCTGATTAAAGATATGGGAAATTAATTCTGAGGTGGTTTAAAAAGAGGGGTGTGTTGCTGTGAAATGCGTATATAATCCGGTTCAGCGTGCAGTTGTACCGGTGTAGGGCAGATGGAATCATAAGATGCAGATGATCCGACCGCAGGGTTGAAGCAGAGAGAACAGTGATATTTCGCTCCGTTATCCTGTAAGAACGCTATGCAATCGCTACAGGATGCTTCTGCCAGCGACACAAAGCTTAACACTGCCAAAAGTAAAAATATAAAACAGGTTCTTGGTTTCAACATTTTCTTATTGTCTAAATTTAAGCAATTTTCCCTGTATATGTCAAACATCATGACAGGATGCATCGACTGTGCTGTAAAAGTGTCATCGCAAATAATTGATTGGACGCTATCCAGGTTTTCATTATTAGGAATTAGTATATCTTTTAATTGTGAAGAAATCGTGAAGGAATTCTGATAAATTGTAATGCAATGGTTTATAAAAATAATATTTCATGGCAGTTACAATATTATCCCTGGAAACCCTTCTCTTCCCTCTACTGTCTATGATGCAGGTGGGTGTTTGATTTGAACAAGATTTGCCATGCCTGCTTCCATATGGTAGAGATTATGGCAGTGATGGAACCAGACTCCCGGATTCTCAGCAATGAATTCAACGGCCCCGCTTCCCATATGGGCGGGAATAAGCAGGGTGTCTTTCTTGATTCTTCTTCCAGTTGACCTTCCAGATCCTACTACTTCGAAAAAGTGGCCGTGGAGATGCATCGGATGCTGCATCATACTCATGTTAAAGTATTCAAACCTTATTCTCTCACCTTCCCTTATTTCGACATTATCAGTATTTGGATAAACTTTACCGTTAATGGTCCAATAGGGAGAACCCATCATCCCTCCTGAGAGCGTCATCCTGAAAATCTTATCAACTCTGCCAACCGGCTTTGAATATGCTTCTTCTACTCCTTCAAAAAGGTCGTAGTCGTTCAGTCTCAGCTCGTTCGAGTTATCAGCATTGTAACTTTTTGATTCTATTCCTTCATAAAGAAGAGTCCCGAGGGGCCATCCACTGACACCGCTACCGTCTTTGAGATTATAAATATGCCAACGACCAGGATTGTTTGCATGGACTTCTACATCATATCTCTCGGTAACACCGATTCTCAAGGAATCGACCTGAAAAGGAATAATCGGCCGGCCATCTGTGTGAGTAATTGTAAGAGAGTGCCCGGATATTCGAAGAGTGAATGTTGTAGCAGATGAAGCATTAATGATACGCAACCTCACTCTATCACCTTTTCGTACCTTAAAGGGTGCTGATGCATTGAACACCTTTCCATTGATGCCGTATGTATCATAAATTGGTTCCTGCAGAGGCTCTCCCTGCCGTGGTTGTCCCCTCATCATGCCCATCATTCCCATGCCCATCATGCCACCGGGATTTATCCTGCCCATCTTCGATGCCTCGGGTGCGCCTCCGTCTATTGTTGCCCATCCTTCAAGCATTAGGGTATATTCCCTGTCATAAGCTCTCTCCTCTTTTTTGGGCTCAATAATTAAGGCCCCATAGAGTCCCCGGTCCAGTTGGTAGGAAGCGTGGGTGTGATAAATATAAGTTCCGGGTGGTGTAGCCGCAAATTCATAAACAAATGATTGCCCCGGGTTAACAGGATTCTGAGTAATACCAGGTACGCCGTCCATTTTATTAGGAACAGGGAGGCCATGCCAGTGAATAGTGGAACCTTCAGGGAGGTAGTTCTTAAAAATAGCTCGAAGCTTCTCTCCTTCTTTGAGTCGTATTTCAGGGCCTGGCAACTGACCGTTATACGTCCATGCCTTGAAAAATTTACCGGTTCCGACATTAACAGTGGTTATAGATGCATTGAGTTTAACTTCCCTGACATCTTCAGAGAATGCCTGCGCTACAAGACTCAGGGACTTAAGTTCAGAGAACAAAAAAACTCCCCCGATGCCCGCATATTTCAAAAAATCCCGTCTTTTTAATTCCTTCATCTATGGTCCTTCACTGTCACGTATTCATCAGATCATTCTTTACCTTCTCAAACTCTTCTTTATTTATCTCTCCCTTTGCATATCTTTTTTTCAGAACTTCGATTGCTGTCGGTTCCTTCTCTTCCCCTTTCTTTCCCCCGGCAATTAATTTAATCAGATAGATAACTCCTAAAATAACCAGGACCCAGAAAAGTATCATCAAGAGCCAGCCGAAGCCAAATCCCATTCCCCATCCATAGTTGCTCCAATGCATATATATTTGCCTCCAAGAAATAAGGCTCTCCCGAAATAATGATTCAGGAGAGCCCGTTTGAATTAGTAGGCTGAACGCATCCAGCCGGTTGCTTTGTCCACCATGATTTTGTCGACCATGGAATTATCTTTCGTCACGATCTCTGCTTCAAAAACAGTACCAGCATCCTTGATCTTGCCCAATTTCAGGTTCGGGTTTCTCATGTTAGTCAAATAATTTTCCAGAATTGCTTTGGCGTCCTTCTCCTCGATAGGTTTCTGAGGCTGCTGGTATTGGGGCTGTTGGTATTGTTGTCCACCCATCATACCTTGTCCGCCCATCATACCTTGGCCGCCCATCATGCCGCCGCCCATCATGCCGGGGCAGCCGCCCATCATTCCTTGTCCCATCATGCCCCTGCCCATCATGCCGCCCATCCACTGACCACAATTAGGGCAGTACCAACCCTGTTGGCCTCCCATCATACCGGGTTGCTGGGCATAGGCAATTGCAACTCCCAGCATGAGGATCAATGCCAACGCTAACAATGTCTTTCTCATCTTTTCTCACCTCCTTCCTGTTAAAAGCTTAGCAAATTTCCGCGTAATGTCAAAATCGGAGTGGGATTTAATATCGTTTTTTTGTACTTATGACTTAAGATATCAAAACATTGCGACTAAACTATTGGGAAATTATGAAGAATTGTGAAGACGAAATACGTCCATGCCCCGAGTATTGTTGTATCTACTGAAATCAGAATGTCGCCTGTCAATTTGTATATAGATCGCATAAAAACATTCCCAGAGCCTTATATTTTTTGTTAATCCTTCACTTCTTCAAAATATTGGTTTTGCTCTCCATTGGAAGCCATATGCTAAAGGTCGATCCATGTCCTATCGCGCTCTTAACTTCGATTTTGCCGTTTAAAAACTCCAGCAGCCTCTTTGCTGTATATAGTCCTAATCCTAATCCTCCATGCTCACGGGTGAGGTGGCCCTCTATCTGCCGGAAGGGGTCGAAAATGAGCTGTTGTCCTTCTGGTGCGATGCCGATACCAGTATCAGTTACGCTTATAGCAATACCGTCATCCTGCCTTTGAGCTTCAACCACAACCTCGCCCTTTTCAGTAAATTTCACAGCATTACTGATCAGATTCCTGACTATCAGTTTTATTTTTACGGGATCACTTCTCAAATGCAGATTCGGCTCAATCTGCCATGTAAAATTAAGCCCGGAATCATCGATCAAATTCTTATTTTCAGATTTAATCTCTGCTATCAGTTCAGAAATGGCTATATCCATAAGCTCTACAGGTTGCGCTTCGATCCGGCTGATATCGAGCATAGCGGTGATAAGTTCAGACAACTTTTTTGAATTCTTGTCTATTTTCTTAAGGGCATCAATCTGTTCTTCGTTCAGACTGCCTGCAACCCCATCGAGAAGAAGATCGTTGTAACCGATGATGCTGATAAGAGGGGTACGCAGCTCATGAGATATCAGTGACAGGAAATCCGACTTGAGGCGGTTGGCGCTCTCAGCCTGCTCTCTTGACCTCTGTTCAGCAGAAATCTTCTCCTTTTCCTCTATCCTGAGACGGTCTGAAAGGTATCCAAGGCCTGCAGCCGCAATGTTAAAAAGAAAAATCTCCAGTATTTTATCGAAATCATCAGGAGAGAATCCCTGCCAATGTAAAATCAAGGTAGGAAAGTAAAGAATAGTAATACTCACCGAGGTGATCATTCCTCCTCTCAGACCGAACCAGAAGCCGGCGAGAAGCAGAGGAAGAAAATAGAGTTCCCGGTAAAAAATATGTTTATAGATCTCGCCTATTGCCGTTATGTAATGAAGAATACTGATAGTAACCGACAATCCCGCAATGAGAATTATCCTATACCAATTGATCCTTGATATCATATTTTCTCTATGAGACGATCGCCGGGTATTAAGAAAAAGCCATCAGTACCAGCTTCCTGAAACCAGATTTTATTCATTTATCGAGGATGGGGCTTTTGATTGGGACCGGAGATTCTGAGGCTGGATTGTGGAATTTCTGAACCGGAGGAATATCGACAGCGTTGCTACCACCAAGCCCATAGCTCCTGCAAACTGGAGCAGTTCGACCGGCTTCTGCCATAAGATAAAGCGCTCAAGAAATTCTATCGACATAACAACAACTATCACACCGATCACCCTATCCTCGAGGTCATCGAAGGTTTCGATTCCCAGGGAATGCGCCAAGCTTAGCGGTGTGATGAATATGCTGTAAATTCCCACACCGATTATGAAAAATACAACGGCTTTCAGCATATCGCTTATTATCTCAAGGAAATGAACAAGTAAGCTCATTGTTACAGGGGACTGCTCATGGGATGGCTCGCCTGCCGCTATAATAAGCAAAGCACTCCATATGGTCTTCAGTGCAGAGGACAAAACAAAAAGAAATAGGACACCGCCTACGAGCAAAATAAATATACTTGCGGGCAGTACCACATAACGCAGGCGTTCGAAATTGCGGGAATCAAGCAGAGAAAGAAATTTCAAGCGCTCTTTTTTGTTATTGTCCGCGCTTGATGAACTATGCATTTCCTTGTTCATTTGGTCAACTCCTTTTACGATTCCATTTCATCTAATAGATCGACCTGATCCTCCCCGTCCTTTTGTCTATTATTACTAAGTCTATCACATTGTTCTTTTTATCTCTTATTTCTGCCTCAAAAAACCATTTTCTCTCTTTGATGTTGTTGATTTTTATATCGTCATATGATGAAAAGAAGCGCAAAAGCACCTTTTTCGCTTCTGCCTGTGATCTTATTTCTTTCCTTTCTCCATACCATCCCCTTCCCGGCCCTTCGCAATAATTTCCGTGGGGATATCTTCCGCCCCAACAGCCATCCATTGCCTGAGAATGGGCAGCAGATAATAGAAGAAAAGTTATAAGAGAGATTGTTAGTAGTCGCGATTTCATTATTTGTCAGTAATCTTCAACTTCATGATCTGCTGGTCAGGGGGCAATAAAGCCCCCTGACTGCTCATTCTTACCAGCATCCTCTCGGCCCCATCCGTGCGTGATTTCTGTTGCCAGTCCATCCATTTCCGTTACCGTTCCGATTGTCATGGACATACGGATTTCCATTCCCTTGCTGATGGCCATAACGAGGGGTATAGTTCCTGATTGTGGAATCATTCACATTGGCATTGTAACCGGCTCCGTAAGCATTGCCATATCCACAGCCATATCCATAACCCGTTCCATAATTACCCTGATCTCCGTAACCGTTCCAATGTGCATATGCAGCGGAACCGATGAGAAGCAGTCCTGCGACTAAAACTAAGCCTATGATAGTTTTTCTTTTCATTCTATTTCACCTCCTTTTCCTTTGAGTTTCTGATTACAGAATATCAAAGGATTAGGGCGAAAATGAGAATGAATTATGATGAATTGTGAACATCATTTAATGGGATAAAAACAGTGAAAGTGGAACCTTTTCCAAATTCGCTCTTTACATCGATCCTGCCGCCGTGGGCCTCTACCAATTCCTTTACGATGGTAAGTCCGAGACCAAGGCCGCCTTCCGATACCTTATAAAACCTTTCGAAGACAAAAGGCAGGTCTTCCTGCTTTATACCGGTCCCTGTATCCTTCACTTCCATGAATACTTCTGCTGCGCTCCGCCCGGCCTTCACCCGGACATATCCGCCTGTTTCTGTGGCTTTCAGGGAATTACTTAACAGGTTGATCACAACCTGGCTTAGTTTCTCAGGGTCGGCGTTGATCATAATGGTATCAGGGCACTCCAGCTCTATCGAAATGCCCTTATCCCGGGAAAGACTGCTGAATCTTTCCACGATGTGGATTAAGAACGGTTTGAGTTTCACAGGCTGTTTTTCCAGCATTAGAGAGCTTGCTTCTGCCTGGGCAAGATCTTCTATCCCTTCAAGGATGTGTTTGAGTCTCCCCGTCTCTTCGTATAAGGACTGGATTTGTTTCTTGTCCAACGGCACGATGTCGTCCATTATCCCTTCCATCTCACTCCTCATAGCGCCGAGGGGCGTCCGAAGTTCATGGGCCACATTTGAAATCAGTTTCCTCCTGAGCGATTCCTGCAATTCAAGTTTTTGTGCCATCTTGTTGAAGGTTTCAGATAGCCTGCCTATCTCGTCACTCCCCGAAACATCAACTCTTCTTTTTAGGTTTCCCTCCATAATAGCCTCGGTAGCGGAGTCGAGGTTCCTTATAGGGTTTGTCAGCTTCTTTGAAAAAAGAACGCTCAATAAAATTGCCACTGCGCCAATAATTAAAAGCGAGATCAGGAGGAAGGTGTTTGATCTTGCAATAAAGATATTTTCTTTCCTCGGTTTCAGAAACCGCACCTCAAGACTTCCGATTTCTTTACCGTTTAAAAACAGAGGATAGGGCTGAAATATGTTGTCGGCTTCAGCGGATCTTCCTTGTAAAATCGCTGACAACCGCCGCTTAACTGATGGGGTGAGAGTGTTTACTGCTTTCTCCGAGTCGATAATAACTTTGTCGTTTGCATCCTTTATTTTTACCTCGAGTCCCAACATGAGAGCCCAAATTGTATCTTCCACAATAACGTCTTCTCTCCAGCCTGCATATTTCTCGTAAGTTCTTTCGATATCTGCGATTACCCAGTAGATCCTGTCTTCCATTTCGCCTTCAAGGTATTTTCTGAAGTCATGAATCATAAATTCCCGCAGTACGAAGGCGGATGATAGAGCAATCGCAGCAATGATTACGAGGAGCATGAGAAATTTGATCCAGAGACTCTTAAGCATCTGGTTTTCCGGTAAATTTATAGCCGACACCGTAGATAGTGTGGATAAATACAGGATTTTTGGGGTCGTCTCCTATTTTTTGTCTGATATGTTTTATGTGGGCATCTATGCTTCTTTCATATCCTTCGAATTGATACCCGAGAGCGCTTTCTACAAGGGCTTCCCTTGTGAAGACTTTTTCGGGTGTGGATGCAAGGGTAAAAAGGATCTTTATTTCTGTAGAAGTCAACTTGACCGGTGATCCTCCCCTTGTAACCTGATAAGTCTGACCGTCTATAGTTAAAAGCCCATTATTGAAACGTAGTGCTGAAGCTTCGCTCAGCTCTTTTTTCTGAGCCCTTTTTAAGACTGCCTTTACTCTGTATACGAGCTCCCTTGGACTAAAAGGCTTAACAACATAATCATCAGCTCCCAAGGCAAAGCCGGTGATCCTTTCTTCTTCCAGGGATTTTGATGTGAGCATAATTATCGGGAAATCGCCGATTTCTTTAAGTTCCTGGCAAACTTCTTCCCCGCTTATGTCAGGTAATTTGAGGTCGAGTATTACAAGAAGCGGAGTTTCTTTTAAAGCTGCCTCAATCGCTTCTTTACCTTTCTCGAAGTAGACCACTCTGAAACCAGCGCCCTCAAGGTATGCCTTCACCATGCGGGCCATCTTCCGGTCGTCTTCAACGACAATAATCGAACGGATCATATATACCTTTTACAAATCAGGCATATTCTCACATAATGCAGAAACATTTTGTTTAGATTTTATTCTCTCACAACTACGTTTCAATGTCTATTTCTGCTTAAATCTTATCTTTCATTGCATTTGCCGCTACAACTGCAAATTAAGTTGCCTCTTGCTTTTTCGAATGCTTCGCGACCTTCTCTAAAAGAAAGTCCTGCAATACCAGCAGCGCCAAGAGAGTCCAGAAGACCCATTCCCGTTAATTCATACCCCACACTCGAAATAAGGAGAATTACAGAAAGCCACATACAAATTTTTGTGCAGGCTGCGTCTGCAAGCAATGCCTGTGATTTGAACTGTGTACCGATTTTTACTTTATAATGGATGAGTATCCACATGGAGAAAATTGAAATAGTAGAAACAATGATTCCCCATAAAGTGGTTTCGGGCTTAGATCCCTGATAAATATTTATAAGTGCGGTAATGATAAGACCGGAAGCGAGAATATAAAAAGCCGTCCCGGTGACTCTGAGGGCGGTTTTTTCGAAGCTGTCTGGGCTTTCGGTGTCATTTCGTTTCATACGCCGTATCATATGCCATATGCCGATGCCCGATATTACTTCAACAAAGGAGTCCGCGCCGAACCCGAAGAGAGTAACAGTCCCGTCTTGAATGCCAAAGAAAACGGAAACGATACCTTCAAGAATATTATAAAAAACAGTGATCAAAGCAAGGGCAGAAGCCCATTTAAAAAAAACTGATCTATCTTTGTAGGGGTTAAGTAAAACAGTTTCCATCTTTTTATAATAGCATCCATATTTGATTTGTTATCTCTTTTTTGAGGATACAATAGATAGTCTCCGGATTGCATCGTTGATTAAGGATTTAAAGCTATAGCAGAAACCTTGAAATTCTGATGCGCCATGATTCACTGATGACCGCACCAATCCCGGCCACTGTGAATATAACCCCGATTATCTCAAGAAGAGTCACCTTCTCTCCTAAGACTAAGGCAGCCATGCCCAGTCCGAAAATGGGGACGAGGAACAGAAACAAGGACAGTCTCCCGACGTCCTCGCGCTCTACCAACCAGTACCAGAAGTAATTAGTAAATGATGTCCCGACCAGGGAAAGGAATAGTAGCAGACCAACAAACTCTGTATTCCAGATTACTTTTGTCTGCCTCTCCATAGCTGCTGATATCAAAAATAATGGAATGCTTCCTATAATGAGCTGCCATGCCGTTACAGTCATTAAACTTTGCCCCGCGTTTAAGCGCTTGATTATGAGACTTCCTATGGACGCACCGCCTGAAGCTGCCAGTGCAAGCATGCCACCCGAAAATCCAAAGACGCCTCCGCCTGTCAAAGCGGGATAAGATATGAAAGTTATGCCTATAAGACCGAATGTGAGGGCAATTGTTTTGCCGCGAGTTATCTTCTCTTTTAAAAAGATCGCCGCCAGTATTATGACAACCAAAGGCTGAGTATTTCCGAGTACAGACGCAATGCCGGCGCCTGTCATTTCCGGACTGAGAAACATTGCGCCGAAGCCGAATGTTGTTGTAATAAATCCCAGGACAACCGTCCAAGTCCAGTGCCGACGTTCGGGGAAGAAAGGTCTCCGAAAGACCAACACCAGCAAGAGAAGGCTCACACCACCTATAAAAGCCCTTAGTCCTCCAAATAGCAGCGGGGGAGCAAAAGCAAGACCTTCTTTGATTGCGGTGAAACAGACAGCGTAAACCGCTGTAATTATGAAAACAATTAGTACCCGCATGTCATTACTGCATTATCTTATTCTTTCAGGCGACCCATCACTTATTTTCGCCCCAGGATTTATCGATTTTATTCAGCAAAGGGTAGCCTTCTTCTTTCCACTTGACCATACCGCTTTCCAATATCCAGACATTCCTGTAACCAAGCTTCACGAGCGTTCTTGCCGCGATATTACTCATTCTGTCAGTGCGGCAATAAAGAACGATGCCGGCATCTTTGTCGGACGGCAGCTTGTTTATGTTCTCTTCGATTTCATTGTAGGGAATGAAGAGATCGGTCTTCTCGATCTCGCCCTCATAAGGAATATGAACGTTGACGAACAGGAAATCCTTACGTTTCAGCATATCTGCGAGCCCTTTCGCGTCAATTTTCGTGTAACTTAAATTCCCTTCGACAAACACCATCTGAGTCTCGGGCACTTTAAAGGTGTATGCTGTTGAGTTCTCTCCCGATCCCAGCAGAAACAACGATAAAAATACGATGAGAATGCGTAAGGGTGTCATCATTCATCCTCCCTACATCTACTTGGTTGATCCATAGAGTTTCAAAAAGCGGATACAGAGTATTCCCGCGTATGTCAGTGTTCACCTCGATGTTCTACCGGCCTTGCCCGGCCTATGCCCGGAAGTTTCGTTCGTTTAAGAAGCAGTGCATTCATCGCAACAAGAGCAGAGCTTCCGGACATCGCAAGGGCCGCGATCTCCGGACTCAGCAGCACAGGATAGAATACGCCCGCTGCTAAAGGAAAAGCGATAACGTTATAGCCCACGGCCCAGAAGAGATTCTGGTGCATTTTGCGCAGGGTGGCACGGGAAAGTTCAACGGCCCCAACCACATCAAAGGGATCGCTCTTCATCAGAACCACATCGGCGCTTTCCATGGCCACGTCTGTGCCGGCGCCTATGGCAAAACCGACGTCCGCCTGGGTCAGAGCCGGGGCATCGTTGACGCCGTCACCCACCATGCCCACTTTTTTGCCTTGTGCTTGCAGTTCTTTGATCTTGCCGGATTTCTCTCCGGGCAGAACTTCGGCTAATACGATGTCTATACCGAGTCCGTCAGCAATTCGCCTTGCCGTACTTTCGTTATCGCCGGTGAGCATGGCCACCTGCAGACCACGTTTTTTCAATTTCTTGACTGTCTCGGCAGATGTTGGACGCGGTGCATCTGCGATGGCAAGCAGGCCAATAAGCTTTCCGTCATGGGCGACATGAACAACCGTTTGACCTGCGCCCTGAAGCTCATCGGCCTTCTTTACAAGATCATCCATATCCACGGATTGGGATTTCATGAGTTTGCGATTGCCGACCAGGACGGTGTGGCCAGCCACATCTGCCTGGGCGCCCATTCCTTCAATGATAGAAAAGTTCCCGGGCTTTTCAATGGATATTCCGGAGGCCCGCCTTAAGACGGCCTGTGCCAGTGGATGCTCGGATCCCTGTTCGACTGCCGCAGCAAGAGCCAATACCTTTTCTTCGCTAATCTCTCTCGCCGTTGCCAATTCCACAACTTCAGGCTGCCCCATCGTAAGAGTTCCGGTCTTGTCGAATACTATTACGTCAAGTTTAGTCGCATTCTCAAGCGCTGAGGCGTTCTTTATTAAAATACCATTCATAGCGCCAAGTCCCGTGCCCACCATGACAGCCATTGGGGTTGCGAGCCCAAGGGCATCGGGACAGGCGATAACGAAGACTGTTATGGTTAGGGTAAGGGCAAATAGCAATGGCTGGCCAATCCACCAGAACCAGACTGCAAAGGTGAGAAGGCCGACAACTATGGCAGCGAGCACCAGCCACTGAGAGGCACGGTCCGCAAGTAGCTGGGAAGGAGCTTTTGAATTCTGCGCCTCCTGAACAAGTTTAACTATCTGCGCCAATGCTGTGTCAGCGCCCACCTTGGTAGCCCTGTAACGGAAACTTCCGCTTTTGTTGATCGTTGCTCCAATCACCGTATCGCCCTGTTTCTTGGTGACCGGCATGGATTCTCCCGTAAGCATGGATTCATCCACCACTGATTCACCCTCGATGACTTCACCGTCAACCGGAATTTTGTTCCCCGGACGAATTATTACGATATCGCCTGCTGCGACTTCTGCTGTTGGAACCTCGACCTCACGACCATCTCTCATTACCGTGGCCATCGGTGGAGCAAGGTCCAGCAAAGCGCGGATGGCTTCTGAGGCCCCGGCCCGCGCACGCATCTCAAGCCAGTGGCCGAGTAGGATGAAGACAAGCAATACGGCTACGGCCTCATAAAACTGCTCACCTCTGAAAAAGAAAGTAGCTCCCACGCTGAACAGATATCCCGTACCGACGCTGAGCACTACCAGCACCGCCATGTTGAGCACGCCGTTTTTGACTGCCCTGTACGCTTCGGTTACAAAGGGCCAGGCCGGATAGAGAATCGCGGCGCTGGCAAGCAAGAAGAGAAACAGATTGAGCTCCATGCCGAACGGCGGTTCGAGAGCGATAAATTTCATGCCCATGGGCGAATAAAGGAAAATCGGCAGGCTGAAGATAAGGCAGATCCAGAAACGGTTGCGCATGTCCCGAACCATGGCTTGCATATCCATACCCTCATGTCCCATCTCGTGTTCCATAGGCATGCCTTTGGCATGTTCAGCATGCTTTTTTAATTCTGCCTCATGTTCGGCAACAGGAGCTGCTGAAACCGCCATCTCAACCGCGGGATCTCCAGGGGCACACACATGCTTCGGCAGCATCTCGCCCCTGCAGTGGTAGCCGCATTCATGTATCCTGGCCTTGAGCGTCTTGATATCAGTTACCGTCTCGTCATAGGTTATAACGGCATTACCGGCAACATAATTCACTTCAACCTTATTTACCCCCGGAATTTTTGCAAGGCGTTTCTCAACTCCCCGGGCACTGAGCACCGACACCAAACCGCCGACTTCAAGGACAACTTTTTTCATAAGCCTCCTAATATTTTCTCCACCTATGATATATCAAATAAATGAGCGCATTTTTTTTGAAATTTCTCCACATTAACTAAAATAGGCATTCACCACATACTGCTGAAGCATCCGTTGCGTATTAAAGAAAGAACCATTCAAAGCAATAGCATGTCTCATCACTGAAACATATTCGTCCGGCCGGTTGTAGTACATCGGGAGTATGACATTCTCCAGTTTGTCATAAAGTGCGGCTGCATCTCCTGATTGCCCCAAAGTTCCTTCTCTTTCCCGGCCTCTTTCGCCGATTGACCAGCCGGTAATATTCTCGATATGACCTTCTATCCACCAGCCATCCATGATGCTGAGACTCGGGACACCGTTGAGCGCCGCCTTCATCCCGCTGGTGCCCGATGCCTCCATAGGCGCCTGCGGAGTGTTCAACCAAAGATCAACGCCGGACGTGATCAGCTTTGCGAGTTCGAGATCATAATTTTCAAGATAAGCAATGCGAATGTCAGCGTTTAAAAGCTTCTTGAAATAAAAGATCCTCTTTATCACTTCCTTGCCCCCAGTGTCTTGAGGATGAGCTTTCCCTGAGCAAATGACCTGGAACGAACCGGCTTTCGAGGAGATGCTCTTCAGCCTTTCGACATCTGCGAAAAAAAGATCCAGACGTTTGTAAGCAGTCGTTCTCCTGGCGAAACCGATAGTAAATATATCACTCCCCATCCCTGCGGATGTATTGCGATTCACATGGTCGATCAACAGTTCTTTCGCCCGCCTGTGAGTCTGTACTACCTCTTCGCCCGGTATGCCAAGGGCGTATCTGAGGCTGAAATTGTCCTTTCTCCATCCCGGGATATAACGGTCGTATAACACATGGAATGGCGCGGATGTCCAGTTTGCCGCATGAACACCGTTAGTTATCGACTCGATGGTAAAACCGGTGAACATCCTCCGGGAAATCTCTCCGTGCTTCTTTGCGACACCGTTGACGTAGCGACTCAGATTGAGAGCAAGATAAGTCATGTTCAATTTGTACACATCTTCCATCTCCGAAACCGCTTTCCCTTCTTCGAGCACGTGCTTTGCCAGATTCAGACAGAAGACGTCTTTCATCTCGAAGAGTTCATCGCGCCGAATAACCCGTGATGCCAGATCAAGGGGAAACTGGTCATGACCGGCGGGTACCGGTGTATGAGTGGTGAAGACGCACTTGTTTCTGACGGCTTCGATATCTTCATGGCTTATATTAGCTCTGCCGGCCTTCTGCGCCTCTTCGCCGAGCAGTTCAAGCGTGAGCAGGCTCGCATGTCCCTCATTCATATGAAACCGCTCTATATTTTGATAATGCAGGGCGCGAAGCATCCTCACGCCTCCGATGCCGAGGATGATCTCCTGGCAGAGCCGGTAGTACTGGTCTCCTCCATAAAGATGATCCGTAAGTCTCCTGTCCCAATCGGCATTCTCGGGGAGGTCGGTATCCAGAAAATATACTGGTATCGAATAGTCCGTAATCCCTTTAACTTCATATTTCCATGCGTGTATTGAAACAGTTCGCTCCTCCAAAAGGACCGATGCCCTCTCCGGCATCTCCTCCAAATAATTTTCGATAGCCCATTCTACCGGCCCTTCACTTTGCCATCCGTCAGGAGTAAGACTCTGCCGAAAATACCCTTTCCGGTGAAGTAGTGTGACCGCAACCATTGGAATCTGCATATCTGCAGCCGAGCGAATCGTATCGCCGGCCAGTACACCCAGACCTCCGCTATATGTAGGCATCTCGCTTTCAAGGGCGATCTCCATCGAAAAATATGCGACTGTTCTCACATCCGTGAGTTCTCCTTCAGAAATATTCACTTTCCTGTCTCTCCCTACTATTCCGGCTCTTCCGCGCCCTTGAATCCGAAACTTGCAAATTTATACTGTGTTGCCTCTAATCTTTTTGCCATTTCTGCATGGACCTTTTTTTCAGGCAGGCTTCGAGGCAGGAAACTTTTCATGATACCAAGGGATGCGTTAGTTTTTTCGACCGATTTAACCCAGTCGGTTTCTATTCCTGTAAGAGCACGAATTGCATCAATTGTTTCCGGTATTACTATTGCTTCATTGTGGACTTGATAGGTGAGATAGACTTCCCGTTCGTCTGCAGCCAGCGCGTCTTCCCATACTGCAACCTCCCACATATCCCCTCTCGGCCGTCTAAGATCGCGCATCAGTTCTATAACTGAGTTGAGCGCCACAAGTCCATCTTTTGAATGAACAAAGGCAATGCGTGGCTCCTCCCAGAGGGCATGACGTAGTTCATCTAAAGTGATCTGACGGCTCGTTTCCACCATCGCATAATGGATGTGACTAAGATTATAAGGCCCTGCGCCTGCCATGGTTGTGATATCGAGACTCGGGATGACGGTCTGAGTGTCGGGTCCCTGATGACTTGGTACCTTGGTCTCCGGGATAACGGTATTGATCATTCCGTTGTGATGCGACTCCCAGGGATCGGTTCCCCTCCGGAGAATTACAGCGCGAGCCCGCCTGATCCATTCCCTCTTGTGAAAGGCGTTCATCACCCTGCTGATAGCTGTGGTGTTGCAGGATACTACCCTGACAAAATCCCTGTTCAGAGCACCGTGGTAGTTGACCTGGGCGACAAAAGAATAGCCGGTAAGTTCATGTTTTTCACCGCCCTGGAATATCCCTTTGACGCCGGCAGCTTGATATTTCTCTTTATTAGCCGCCGCAATTTTCTTGGGAGTGCAATCCACAACCACGTCCACCTTTCTGAGCATATCTTCCAGGGTGCCGATAACAGGGATACCAGCTGCTTCCATCTCACCCCTTTTCTCATCGGCTGAGGCGAAGACAAGATAACCACGCTCGGCGGCCACCCTTATTCGATAGTCGTATACCACATCGGCCACACCGATAAGTTCCATATCATCCTGAAGTGCCACTGCATCGGCCACTCGTTTGCCGATGACTCCATAACCATTAACTGCGACACGCACTTTGTTGATTGCCATTTTTTCCTCCTCCCCAAGTAAAATAAATCATTATTCATGTCACCCTGAGTCAAGCAATGCATTCCACCTATAATTGCACCTCTGTGATTGCTTTTTTTAACGTTTCAGCAGAGCGTCGCAATAATTCGATCTCTTCCGGGTTGAGATGAAGACGCAGTACCCAGTCCACCCCGTCCTGATTGATGAATGCAGGCAGACTCATACAGACATCCCTAATGTCGTAATAGTCTTCCATAAGGCATGAAACCGGAAGCAGCGTTCTCTGATTGCGTATGACAGCCTCAACGATTCTCAAAAGGCCCGCTGCTACCGCATAATAGGTTGCTCCTTTGCGCTCTATAATATTGTAAGCGGCATCGCGGGTTTCGTAAAATAACTGATCCATGGAACTTTGGTCGTGGACTAATCCACGGGCAGCACATATAAAAGACAGCGGCATACCTGCGACATTGGCGAGCGACCAGACTGGGACCTCACTGTCACCGTGTTCTCCGATGATATATGCATGCACACTGTGCGGGTCAACTTTATAGTACTGTCCGATAAGGTATCGAAAACGTCCGGTATCTAAAATGGTTCCCGAGCCGATGACACGCTGCGGGGGGGAACCAGAAAGTTTCAAGGCAGCATAGGTGAGCACATCAACGGGATTGGTGGCAATGAGCAGGATGCCGTCCGGATTATGGCGAACTACTTCGGGAATGACTTGCCGGAAAACCGCTGCATTCTTTTTCAGAAGATCGAGACGGGTTTCTCCCGGTTTTTGGGATGATCCCGCTGCAATAACGGTCACGATTGCCTCCGCGCAATCGGAATAGTCGCCGGCCCAAATTCGAGTGGGGTATGTAAATGGTATTGCGTGATTCAGATCCATCGCCTCTCCCTCTGCTTTGGCTTTATTGGCATCGATCAAGACAATTTCTGCAGCAAGCCCGCTGAGAAGCAGTGTATAGGCAAAAGTAGTTCCCACATTGCCTGTACCGACCACAGCGACTCTTAAAGGATAAAAAAGAGCATTACCCACATCTTACCTCCATTCATAAATAATGCAACCCAACATCGCACACAGGCCATACATGGAAGTGTGTGCCCAATTTCTGTCCGACCCCGACTGCACCTTTTTTAAGATATAATGCCCATGCCCAATCGGGTTCAAACATGCTCGTTGTTGACGACCAGTAGGCTTCCTGAACTCCTTCGAAAGGGTGATGGGACGGCAATGCCGGACTATACAGTCCGCAGTCCACGAGTGATTCAAGCTCGTTGATATTCGGAAGCCGCCATCGCAATATTTTTCCCGATATGAGATTAAGGTCCGCTACAGATTTGAAGGCGTCGCCCCACGTTACCAATTTGCCTGTAAGGTCTGCGCTCTTCAACCAGCAGAGACCCGTCAGATTGTCAATGACAGCTTCATCCTGAACTGCAAACCGCTTTTTCGGCCACGGCTGCCCAAGCCCGAATTCCCCATCCTGACCGGTGCCGGCGCAGGGAATCAGATTTCCGTCCGAATCAAAACATTTGGTTTGTCCGGTTGCCGGCAGCATCCTATATCCCTCGCTGCGAACAGGCCATAGCAGGTAGTATTGTTTTTTGCTGCCGTAAAACATGCGGGCACCCTCCATATGGACGTACCATGCATATGCAGGATTGATAGCTGCTGTGGTTGATGTCCAATACCATCCTGAAACCACATTTCTGAAAGGATGGCCTCCCGGCAAAGCAGGCTTTTTGGCCTGATAACTCATAAGGCTCCTGAGTTCGCGCCGGTTCGGCAGTCTCCAATCGTCACAGCCGAAGGCTTGCATCTGATTCATGGCATGTATATAATTGAGCGCCTCCTGCCATGTCATGGGGAATTCTGCAATATTTGCATCATGCGTCCATTGGAGTCCTGTGAGACAGTCAAGGACTATATCTCCCTGCTCTGTAAAACGCGGATCAGGCCAGGAGACACCTTTTCTGAATTCGGCATCCTGACCACTGCCGGTGCAAGGAATCACAGAGCCCTTAATGTCGTGACAGGTCTGCTGTCCGGTCTGAAGGTAGCACTTCACAAGAATTTCAGTTCCTCCAGGTCATCATGAGGTCTCCTGCTTCAGCTCCTTCGAGAGAAAAAAATTCAAAACCGTTCGAATCCCCACGATTGCCGCAAGGAGACCGATATCCTGCCACGTGGGTGAGATTGCGGTTCTCAGGATGTCAGCGCCTATAAGGAATTCCAGGGCGAGGGAAAGCGAATGACCGAGATGATTTCTGCTTTGTGCCATCGCCTGATGATCTGCCCGGACGAAGTATGTCTTCCTCGCGTACATGCCCGCGGCCCCAATAAAACCGGATATGATGATGACAACCGCAATTCCTTCCGCCAGCATAGCAGCATAATGTGCGACATTCTTAATCAACTCGTGCATATCGACAACTCCCTCAACTGATCCTGACCGGTTTTATTATATTCCGAATTCTGTGATTAGCCTGCATAAAGCCCCATAAAAAGATAATTGAATCAAAGATTGCCGTTTGTCCGGCATGCAGTCGAACGAATTCATTTGAATCTCCCGGAATAACTTGTGAACATACTAAAAGGAAACATTACTAGCAACCAAAATAAAAACTTCCTGTAATGGCCCCGGCATGAAGGCACTTCCAGGTATTTCTGCAATATCCTCTCGTCGCACACAAAAGGCCTAAGGAATAAATCAGGAAATTTATGAACTGCTCTCGTCAACTTCCAGACATGCCTGAAATCTTTTACTATGGTGTTTTCGCACGCCCTCTCGTATGAAGATAGATGATCGCATGACAAATCCTTTTGGCTGAGACAACCGGCAATACTCTGTGCAGCCAGCTTGCCTGAACGAATGGCATAGGCGATCCCTTCCCCAATGAAGGGATCTACAAACCCGGCGGCATCTCCAACCAGAAGAACCCGATGAGCCGTCAGTTTCCTCCGGATACCTCCCACGGGGATGAAATGTCCCTGCGATTCACCTATGGCAAATCCAAACTGGCTTCCAAACTCCAGCAGTGTCCGCCTTGGATGATTAAATTCAGGGCCTAAACCGCCGACGCCAACGGAGAAGTAATCGTTATGAGGGAAAACCCATCCGTAACCAACAGGTACCGGTCCGAAATGGATATCTATGATTCCGTCAAAACGGCGGTCTGTCTCGCCTTTCGGAGCTTGAACTTTGGAGACTATTGCGAAGAGCTTCTCTTTTTTTGAAAAAGGCGGCCTCACATGCTTTGCAACAACACTATTTACGCCGTCCGCTCCTACCACGTACCGCGTACGGAAAGTGGCGTCATTTGTAATAACGTCCACATGGTCTTGATTGGTTTTCAAAGCAACAACTTTCTCGCCCTCAAGTATGTGTACACCAGCCTCTCGTGCTTTTTTGACAAGAAGGGTGTCGAATCTCTCACGGCTGACAAGGACCGCCAATCTATAGTCTTTTCTCACTTCAAGATTACGGCCCTTAAAGTGGAGTCTTGCTCCGTAACATTCCTTATCGATTATATCCTGGGGCAGAGTAAAATCCAGATATGACAGGGCCTGCTCTGAAACTGCTCCACCGCATGGTTTCGACCGCGGGAATCTGTCCTTATCGATCAGCAGGGTATTGAATCCCTGCCTTGCACACTCTCTGGCACAGGAAGAACCAGCAGGGCCTGCACCTGCAACTATGACGTCATACATGTTGATCGACATTGCCTTTTTTCTAAAATATCAAGCTCTGTAAAATACGAGCGCCTTGCCGCATGGCTACCATATGCGATTCCCATTTTCCCTGGTTCTTTATCCCGCCTTGATGCCCGGTCTCACGAAGGAGTCACCGTGAGAGTAATTCTTTGTCTCGTGCTTCTTGGATATTCCTTTCTGAGAGGGATATTATATTTTACGGTTACCTTTCTTATGGAGAGATGATCAGACAATCCTGTCTCCACAGGCAGTTCACCTGATCACAGAATCCCGAAACAGCGTACCCAAAGCATTCAAAATTGCCTTCCGCCCTCTGGATGAGGTGAATCAGTTCTGTCTTTCTCAGATTGCCGGCCTTTATCTCTTTATCCTTTGCCAGTTTTTTGATTTCCTGAATCTTCATTTCCTATCCCCCTCACTTCGCGCTTTAGTTCTAAACTGACACCCTTTGAAAGATGACGCCCTGTAATGCCCTGTCCTCCACAGATATATCCTCAAACACTGATATGGCTCTCGGACAATAGAGACCGCCAAAACATCCGGACCTCTTTCAGCGGAGGCTTCTTTTGTGCTCTTTACCAGTCAGCATGGTCGTTTCAAAGGCTGAACTGTCCTTTGATTTGAATTATATCAATACAAAACTTATGCCAAGTCGAAACTCTTTTTATTCTCGGCTATTTACTGATATGTTTCGGGGAAAAGATTGAGCTCATCGCAGGCATTTTTCCACTGTGATAGGGCAGAATGCCGTGGATGAGCATGCCAGCGACGAAGAAAATCAATGTTCGCAATCTGGTATCGTTTTTGCTATTAATTCATATGAACTATTAATATTTTTACAGTGTCTGGGCGGTGCTTTGTCTTTCCTTCATTGCACCGGTCCGCGGAGGGATGGAAATAAAGTTTCCAAAAGTCAAAAGTGAATAAATCAATCCCTATAAAAAAAGATACGGATAAGCAATATGTTTTTGCGGCGGCGATTTGCCATTTCATCATTTTTATTCTGGCAGGCTTTTTTACGCCCGTTCTGCTTCATGCATCAACGCAAAGCGATTATGTAGGAGCAGAGAAATGCCAAAAGTGCCATGAGATACAATATGATGGCTGGAAGACGTCAGGACATGCCCGAATCGTCCGAAAAACTGCACATTTGGACGGAACCCTTCATTTTCCCTGGGGGTACAGTAAAAAGAACACTTCATATGTGATCGGTGGATTCAAGTGGAAAGCTCTTTTTCTTGACACTAAGGGCTATATGATTACTTCAACGTCTGCGGGAATTGGCAAGAATCAATATAACGTCAGAACCAGGCAATGGGTTGATCATCTGCCCGGACAGAGTGTCTCCTATGACTGTGGAAGATGTCATACCACAGGCTTCTCACCCGAAGGGCATCAAAACAACCTTCCAGGCATTAAGGGGACATGGAAATTCGACGGAGTCCAGTGTGAGGCGTGTCATGGACCGGGGGGGAAACATGTCCGTACTCTTGCAAAAGAAGATATTATTATCGACAGCAATGTCTGCGCTCCGTGCCATGGAACAGAGCCTTTGAATGAAATTCCGCTCGATGGTGTCTTTCTTGCACAATATTCCGAAGCCAATCAACTCATGAAGAGCGCTATGCGGGATCTCACGTGCGCGTCCTGTCACGAACCCCATTTGCCGTCCGGAGAATCCATCAAAAATTCGTGTGAATCCTGCCACCAAAAAATAGCGAAGGACTACGGAGAAAGCTTCAAGTACAAAACCGGGATCACGTGCATGGACTGCCACATGCCCCGGGCGGTTATGATCGCAGAAGGCAATTCGAAGATTTTTCGGGGAGACTTCAAAAGCCATCTCTTCAAAATAGACCACAGGAAGGCTTTTGCCGTTGTCGAGAAGAACGGAAAGCGAATGAATCCGGGATATCTGACCGTTGATTACTCCTGCATTCCATGCCACAACATCTCCCGTGACAGACAATGGGCTTCTGCATCTGCAATGTTTTCCCACATGATAAAGGTCACTTCCAATATCAAAATAATGCGTCTTCAGGTCTGGTCGCTTTATATCGGGTTTTCAGCCGCATTCCTTGCACTTCTCACAGGTCTTTATTTGAGAAACTATCTTCTTCCCGCATCAAACTTCAACAGGAAAACCGCCTTAACCTATCATCGGCTTTTGTCGTGGACCGCTTTCTCCATATTCGTCTTTAACGTAATCCTCTGCAATTATTTCCATTTTCCGTTTGATGATCCAGCAAAAGCACTCAGTTATGGATGGTTTCTGATCCACCCGATCAACGGCATACTTGGAGCTGTTTTTTATGCGGGGAAAATTATAGCTGTCAGAAAATTTAAGAAGGGCTGGAAGACCGATGGGCTTGTGTGGGGAGTCGGGTTATTCATTTTCTGGCTGATACAATCTATCACCGTAATTGCAAATTAGGTCATATGATGTGATGCCGATCAAAGGGCTATGAAAATACTGAATACGAATATTTCATGGAATCTGTCTGTGTGGGGTGCCCTTGTTTCTCTTGTAATTCTCTTGCCGACATTGCAGCATGGTTGGGTTCACGCTGCGAGTGAGATGCTTGAATTGGGGCTTTCTCCGGAAAACTATAGAGAGGACACAGTGCCAGAGGGCTGGTCGCTGAGAAAGCGTTCCCGGGAGACACGCGGGGCAAAAGCGAAATGGGTCACAGAAGATAGAGTCCGCGCCGTAAGGCTTCACTCAAAGGCAACACTGACTTTTCTCGAAAAAAGGATAGATATCGATATAAGGGAATACCCCATCGTTGCCTGGAAGTGGAAAGTCGAAAATATCTTGCAGGGAATTAATGAAAGGTCGCGAGAAGGTGACGACCATCCTATAAGAATATTTTTTGTATTTGAACCCGATGAATCGTCGCAGTCATTCTGGTTAAAATTGAAACGTCTTCTTTATCTTAACAGACTACATGGCCATCCAGTCGGGGGAAAGTTCATTGAATATCTCTGGAGCAGTAATTTAAAGCCCGGGGACGTTATCAGCGATCCCGGCAAGCCATGGCAAAAACTTATTGTCATTGAGGGAGGAGAAGAGAATCTCGGCAGATGGCTTTCATACAGGAGAAATCTGTATGAGGATTTTAAACATCTCTACAAGGAAGAGCCAAGACGTCTTATCTTTATAGGTATTCTTAACGATACCGATCAGACGGGACAGGAGGCAGTCAGTTTTATCTCAGATCTGAAATTCTGTCGGGATATTCAATGCGACAATAGGTAACAAAATAAGACAATATTGTTCCCTTAAATAAACCGTCCGGTTGGGATAAATATGGATGATAAATATTTGCACTATGCATCGATCACGAGATCGGTTTCAGGTACTGAAACACAAGGGAGGAACATCCCCTGCTCTTTGTCGTCGTCGCTGAGTGCATCTTCTGTTTCCATTTGCACTTTCCCTGAAAGCAATTGTGTTTTGCATGTCCCGCACACGCCCATCCGGCATTCACTCGGAATCGCGATGCCGTTGGCGTCCGCCAGTTCAAGTATATTTGGATACTGTCCGTTCCATTCAATAGTTTTCCCTGTTTTTTTGAATTCGATCTTGAAGCTCATTTCTTCCTCCTATGCTCGCTACGTCTTATCAGAATGAAAAACTGCCTTGACTATTCACTGAACTCCTTCCGCTTTCCTAAGATTTAATAAATACTGCCTTGCCGAAAGGGCTGCCTTTGCGCCCTCACCAGAAGCTATCACAATCCTCTTACCAAAAACATTCGTCACATCACCTGCCGCAAAGATGCCGGGATGGGTGGTTGAGCAGTCAGCTTTAATCACTATCTCTCCGGACTCGTTCAATTCAACGAGGCTGGATACGAGCAGGGAATTCGGATGAAGCCCGATTGCTATGAATACCCCCTTCACCGGTATTGTAAGCCTTTCCTCTTCAGCCATTTTTCTGATTGTAATACCTAAGATTGTATTTTCTCCTGTAAACTCAGCGACCTTGAATCCCTCATAGATTTGCAGATTATTGAACTGTCTGATGCGATCAATAATTTCATTGTCTGCAGTAAGTCCGGATTCAGCAATAAGATATATGCGCCTGGCGACGGTGTGAAGGTTATCAACAACCTGCAATGCTGAATTCCCTCCTCCCACAACCGCAGCATCTTCTTCATGGACAAATGAAATATCCTGGATGTTTCCATAAAACAAACCTTTCCTCTGGAATTCCTCCTCTCCCGGCACGTTCAACTTTTTCCTCGTCATTCCTGTTGCTAAAATCAGCGCCCTTGTGAAATACGTGGTTAGTGCCGATGTCGTAACATTAAATCCGCCTCTAACGGGGACGACCTTTTCCACTTCGCTCATCAAATGGTCTATATGATGGGAATGAACTAACTGGTATTGGAATTTCTCGATGAGTTCAGGACCTGTGATAAAATCGAATCCCATGTAATTTTCGATCTTCGTACTGTCCACAGCCTGCCCACCGATGACCCTGGTTATGAGAAAAGCGTTCATCTTCAGTGTCGCGGCATAGACAGCTGCTGTGAGTCCCGCTGGTCCTCCTCCCATGATGATAAGGTCATATCCTGTCTTTAAAAATCTGCATTTCCTTCCTGTAACGAATTTCTCCCTGCAGCCTTCCGAACAGAAATAATAGGTTATCCCATCACATTCAAAAATAATCGCATCTTCTTCTTTCACATCCATACTGCATACGGGGTCTCTTTTCATCTTTTAAATGCCCTCATGAATGCCGCTGTCTCCTCAGGCAAAGCTATATTGATATAAATTCCGGAACCCAGTTCGAATCCCGCGACCTGCGTCAGCCGGAGGATTATCTGTACGTGCCAGAGATAAAAGGATTTGTGTTCGTCATCTACCGGAGAGGTATGAACGATCAGGTTATAATTGGGATTATCGAGCCCTGCATGGAACCTCCCTCCTTCTGCAATTTTTCGGAAATTCTCGGGATTCGCTCTAATTGCGTGCAAAAAATAATGTTTTTTCGATTCTTCACCACTCGGTCGCATTCTTGAAGTGCCTGTGGGATTGTTGCTTTCAACATGCCATTCATTCTTTGACCAACATTTCTCGCAATAAGGATGCGCAGAATGCTTCCCAATAGGGACTCAACAGTCAAAATACGAATTATTTTCATTTTTTTGTAACCGTATCATCTGGACTTTAATTATCACTGCTGCGGAAATGAACTGCGAAGTGGTATCCCGTCGAAAAGTATTTCACATTCTTTGAGGCCGTGTTTAAAGCTCCTTATGTTTCGCTGTCCCAGCTTCGTGACGCCTGCTTTTGATTCGATCTTTTCCTCATGTTCCAGTTTATAGACGGGTCTACATTCAACTACATGCTGCTGGGCAGATTTTACTGTAATTTTAATACTCTCAGAATAACTTTCTGCCGGGAGTCCGAAGAATAAGGTATGAGTTCCGGAAAGCAACCTGATTTTCTTTTCAAGTGTATACCTCATACCTTCTCCGCCCTCTGGCTCTCTGTCTCCCGCTTTAGTAAGAACGGGTGTGGTTTCCGTCTCACCCTCAACTTCCCACAAAATTCCCTGCCCATCAATATTTACCACGAAGGGATAGCTGGGTTTCCCATGCAAAGATTTCTCCGGGAAAAGGTGGAAGCCCTCGATATGTGTTTTCACTGATGTCTTTATTACTAAATCAGAAAACCCTTCTGGTGCTATAGTCTCGCCAGTACCTTCTGTAAAAACACCAATTCTTTCGCTTTTAGACTTTTCGATTATTTCTTTGTTTGACGTGCCACATCCACCCATCACCATGCATAAACCGACAAAGGATGCGACATATGCTATCACCCTCTTCATTTGTTTTGCCTCCTTGTTTGCAGACCAATCCTTAGGTAATAACAAAAACCAATTAAGCCCGCAAGTTATAAATGAAATTATTCCTGCATTCATCATTTTTTCCTGTTGAATCCGGCATGCTGTTTGCCATGTCTTGAAAGAGACTACGAAGTTGGAAGCAGTCGCGGATCGAGAACATGCCAACAACTATTCTGTGCATATTAGCATTCCTTCTTCTTTTGCGCGCTTAATTCCGACATATTTGACTCATCTTAGATAAGAAGGGATTCCCAATCCCATGGATTCCCATGTAATCCCATCCTTTGATCTGAGAATTGTACTGCTGTGTCCCACGGCGACAAAAATATTGTTCCCGTACGTCACCCCGTGGAGGTCAGAAGCGGTCCCCGAACGCCTCGGAGTCCATATTATTCCGTCCGTCGAGGTCAGTAGAGCCCCATTGAATCCCACAACAACAAAAATTTCTTTTGCGTAAGTGATTCCGTGAAGATAAGCATTCGTTTCTGATGATCTCGCTGTCCATTTCATTCCGTCAGGAGATGTGAGGATTACGCCGTCGTGGCCTATAGCGACAAAGATATTTTTTCCGAAGGTTACTTGACCCAAATAAGCTGTGGTCCCTGATGACCTTGAAGTCCAGATCATTCCGTCAGGCGAGGTGATGATGGCCCCGCCCGAACCTACTGCAACAAAGACATCATTGCCATACGTTATACCATGAAGATCGGAGACGATACCTGATTGCCTTGCTGTCCACGTCCTCCCATCAGGGGATGTGAGCACAACGCCTCCGGATCCGGTTGCAACGAAGACATCCTTCCCGTAGGTAACGGCTTCGAGGCTTGAAGGTGTTCCAGCCAGTACTGAGAGCCAGGCAAGTCCATCGGGCGAGGTAAGCACCGCCCCGTTTCTGCCAACGGAAACAAACATGTTCTTTCCGTAAGTTATCCCGTGGAGGCTATAGCCAATTCCCGATATCTTCGGCGCCCATGCATGCCCGTCTGAGGATGTATAGATCGAACCAAAACCGACTGCAGCGACGAAGATATTGTTCCCATAAGCAATACGTCCCCATTCCGAAATTTCTGATGACCTCACGGTCCATGCGACGCCATCCCGGGAGGTGACGATTGTACTGTACAGCCCTACTGCAACAAACACGTTATTTCCATAAGCTACGCTTACAAGATCGTAAGGAATTCCCGACTTCCTTTCTACCCATGTCTCTCCGTCCTGCGAGGTGAGAACATCACCGCCGTAGCCGGCGGCGACAAAGACTTCATTGCCGTATGCAACACCCCACCAGTCGGAAATTCTGTAAGTCTTTAATGCCCATGCGGCGCCATCCCGGGAGGTAAGTATTACTCCGTCACTGCCTGCCACTACAAACAGGTTTTTACCGTAAGCGACTCCATGAAGACGTGAGGTTGTTCCCGAGGACATCAGCTTCCATGTTGCCCCGTCTGCTGATGAGAATATGCCGCCGTTGCCGCCGACTGCAATAAACATATTATTGCCATAGGCAACCCCATGGAGGTGCGCTGATGTCCCGGAATATCTCTTTGCCCACACAATACCGTCAGGAGAGGTGAGAATCGTGCCCTTTTCGCCTACCGCAACAAACATGTCATTGCCAAAGGTAACTCCGTGGAGATGGGCTTCCGTTCCAGCTGATCTCGCCGTCCACGTGACACTGTCAGGCGATGTGAGTATAGTACCGTCAGATCCTACAATTACGAAAGTATTGTTTCCGTAACATGAGCCCCGGAGATTGGACCCCGTTCCCGGAGATCGTGACGTCCAGCTTATTCCGTCACCGGAGGTGAGGATCGTTGAACTTCCGTAATAACCGCCGACAACGACGAACATGTTATTGCCGTAAGTTACATGAATCGTTTTCCCCGCCGGCAAGGGATACCTCGCCTCCCAGCTATAAAGGTGAACGGCAGATGATATACATGGGAGAAAGAACATGTATCCCAGAATCAATAAAAAACAACATCTTGACAATCTGAAAAAGCTCACGTTTCTCTCCTTGTTGCAAGATTGCATTGTTGAAGAAGATGCTCAAGCCCAAAGCAGGGCCTTCTCATGTTATCGCCATCCCCAATGTCGCGATCAAAAAGCCCTGCCCGGTTCAACTCAGAGCTCTTGTTTCACCCTATTTTTTCATTTCGGTCTTTCGCCAGCCTGCCCACACGGGCTCTCCTGTGACATCCCTGAGTTCAAGAATCATATCATCTTTCTTAACGCTCGATGCGAGGAGAATATGCTCTGCTTTCATCTCTCCCGGTTTCACTTCGATGTTCATTATCACCATTGAACCTGTCACTTCGATTTTATCGCCCTTCTTGATCTGAGTACTGAGTCTCTCGATAAACCAAACAGGCCCAAGATGGACTGAGATCATCTTTTTATCGCTTGTGAAGAGCGATAGATGAACACCCGAAGACATACCCTTCATAGGTATCACCGTGTCTACACTAATGACTTCACCGGTAAATGTTTCTATTGCCTTGGGATTATACATCCTCTGATAGGGATGCCCCGTGTCCCAGCCTTCCGACCCGCGCCAGCCTTCCCACTCATGCGCAATTGCGGTGGATGTCAGTAGAAACATAAATACCACACTTAAAATGGAAATCTTCTCAACCTTCATAACTACCTCCCTGAACCGGTTTATATTGTTAACAGTTTTACTTCCGGGGCTCATCTTTCGCGCCCCGACCTCCATATCTTCCACAAGAGTCCTAACCCAACGAATACAACTGCTGCAAAAAGCAGTCCAAAGAACCACCCTCCGTACTTCTCCCATCCGGGCGGATGGTAGATGAGCATCAACAGGCCGAGGCCAATGATCAATGCCGCTGTTAAAATGCTCATCGACACACGGTTAGACGCCTGCTGAAGCTCTTTCATTGCATCTTCCAAACCCTCGTGATGAGTAATAACAGACATTTCACCACGGTCTAACTGCCCTAACAGACGCCTTGCGTATTTAGGCATGTCGAAACCCAGGTCAGTCAATTCCTGAGTCCCTTCAACGATTCTATGCACCTGTTTGCGAAGAGAGTGACTTTTCGTCCAGAATCGTTTGAAATATGGTTCGGCAAACGTCATCAGTCTAAATTCAGGGTCTAACTGGGCACCCAGGGTCTCACTCATGGCGAGCACCTTGAATAAGGTAATCAAGTCGCTCGGCAGTTGAAGCCGATGGCGGAGAGAGATCACAACCAATTCATTAAAAGCCTGTGCAGCCATGCCCTCTCCAAGAGAGATGTCGTAAAAACGGTAGATCATATGGTCAAAGTCCCGTTTGAGAACATTTCTCTTTACTGTTCCCTTTGTAATTCCCAGTGACATCAATTCATCTACAAGCCTGTCCGCGTCCCTTCGGATCAATGCCATTTCCATACGCAACAGTGATCGCTGCAGATTTTCATCAACCCTGCCGACCATGCCGTAATCGATCAGTCCGATGACATCGTTTTCCAATACAAAGAAGTTGCCCGGATGCGGGTCAGCGTGGAAGAAACCGTGATCGTAAGTCATAGTAAGGGCGATATGTGCACAGTTCTCAGCAATACGCCGGCGGTTCAATCCTGCCTTGTCCAGGGCTTCAAAATCGTTTATCTTTATCCCTGAAATCTCTTCCATGGTGAGGACCTGTTTCGAAGTATGCTCCCAGAAAATACGGGGCACGTAGAGCGCGTCGTCATTGGTGAAATTCCGCCGGATGCGGTCTGCATTGTGTCCCTCACGGGTGTAGTCCAGTTCATTGCGCAATACGAATGCGAATTCCTCAACCCAGCCTTCGATGTCATAATGGGCGCCTAAAGCCGTGTGTTGTGATGCGAAGCGGGCAAGATCGCCGAGAACTTCAAGGTCCTGCTCCACCAGCACTTCAACATCCGGCCTCTGCACCTTCACAACAACCGGCGTACCATCTAGAAGTTTCGCTTTATGCACCTGCCCTATCGAGGCTGAAGCCCTCGGCGTCTGATCAAAGGATTTGAATATATCTTCGGGAGATGCGCCCAGTTCTCCCCGGATAATTCCCGATACCCGGGAATAAGGAAAAGGCGGTGCATTATCTTGCAGTTTGCTGAATTCTGCTATATATTCAGGCGGAACAAGATCAGGCCTCGTGCTCAATAACTGTCCCAGTTTAATGAAAGTCGTGCCCAGATCCTCCAGGGCCATCCTGATATGTTCCGCCTGTGTATAGGGTTCCTCACGCCGGGGGTGTCTGAGCAATCCCCAATGAAAGGGAATCAACCCTCCCAGATTCAACTGCAATGCAAGCCAACCGAGTCCGTGTCTTGCCAGGATTGCGGCAATCTCGCGGTATCTCTTGAGATGTTTCGGCTGTCTCGGTCTTATTAACATTTGTGTTATTTTGAGGCCCTTATTTTTTCCCTTCCATGTCAGACATTCTTTTCTGCATATGCATCATCTGGCTCTGCATTGTTTTCATCTTATGTTTTGTAGCTGTTCCTTTTCCCATCGCCAAAGACATCTCGTGCATCTGCTTGGACATATCCTGCATCATTTTCGACATCATCTTCATTTGGTCGGATTTCATGTCTTTCATCTTTCCGGACATCTTCTGCATCATTTCAGACATCTGGTCCGTCATTTCTTTCATCGACTCCTGCATTTTTTCCGGGGTCATCATCTCCTTCGCTTCTTTCATTTCCTGCAAATGCCCCTTGCCGCCCGTTTGAGCAGTTTGTCCACCGCTTCCCATCTCCGCGAAACTCATCTGTGCTGTAAATACCAGGGCTACGAACAGAATCATGATTGTTCTCATGGCAAACTCCTTTCATTTTTTGATATTATTATCTATTACTTTTCGTCTCTAAGATTTTTTTGCTGCCCCACCTCCTTCTTTCCTCCTGATATGACAAAGCAATATCAATTCAAACAGCATCCTCAGAAACGGATTCGTAGACCCCCGCCCCACCCATAGTCGGAATGCCACTGAGCGAGCAAGGAAAAGGTTTTGCTGACTATGCAGGATAACCCTGCGCGACTCTCCCATAGTTCATGCGTGTCATATTGGGCCTCACCGAATAGGGAAATACGTGGAGTCAATTGGAACACCTTGCCGAGGTTAACACGCACACCGCTGTCGGTATCCACCCACGCCTGTGATTCAATGTTAAGCGGCAACAGATAGCGCAATCCAAAGACACCCCGGGCGTCATCAAGCTTATCGCCTTCTCCGAAAAGATCGGCTCCCGCGAAGAGAGTGAAAAAGCGGTTGAAATAGCGGTCATATGTGAGAATCGTTTCCCAATCAGTACTGCTCACCTTCTGCCACCCCGCTTCCCACTGAAAGGTGATGATACTGCGTATGTTCGACGCCGTGAGAAAACCCTGTGTCATATTGGTGAGGACATCCGCCTGACCCAAAAAATACCATGAATCCATGTAAAGTTGGGGTCTGACCGCGGCGAGTGCGGGATTGAGGGTAAAACCCTCGTAGTGAACGACACCGGCCATGCCGCTTTCCATATGGTAGAGAAGATGACAGTGGAAGAACCAGTCTCCGGATTCGTTGGCGTCGAATTCGATGACTGTTGTGGACATAGGCGCAACATTTACGGTGTGTTTGAGCGGAGCGTAATCGCCTTGTGCGTTGATCACGCGGAAGAAGTGGCCGTGCAGATGCATCGGGTGGTGCATCATAGTGCGGTTTATCATGATGAACCGCACAATCTCACCCTTTCGGATAAGGATGGAATCACTTTCTGAAAGCGGCTTGTTGTTCAGGAACCAGACGTAGCGTTCCATGTCGCCATCGAGGGTGAGGCGAAGCTCGCGAACCGGTCTGTCTATGGGAAAAGAAGTCTTTTTCACAGAACGCAGCTTATCATAAGGTGGCCACGGCCGGCCTGGATCCATACCATCAATGGCAAGGTTTTTAAAATCGGACACATCAGCAGAGAGGAGGCCGAAGTCTGCGCCGTACTTTCTGCCGTGTTGTGGGTATTGCGGCGCCCTTGCAGTCGTTTGATCATCATGATTCATGCCTTCCATGGAAGAAAGATCGTGATCCATCCCTTTCATCTTCATTCGTGAGTCATCGGAGTGGTTCATGCTGTCTGTGTCTTGCATGCTGTTCATATGCATGTTACCCATGCCCGTCATGCCCGGCTGGTCGAACTTGCCGGCTTCGACATCCCGGTCAGGCATACCCATGGCTCCTGCAGGAGTAAGGGCGAACATCTGTTTCAGGCTGAGATCACCCATGGTGTGGTAGAGGTTTGGCCTGGGCACATCGGGCGCGTAACGGCGTACGCCGGAACCGATCCAGACCGATGTATGGCTGGAACCGTCGTGGGCCGAGGCCCTGAATTCATAGGATCCGGGGCCGGGGACCTTAAGAAGTGCGTCGTAGGTCTCGGCGACACAGATAAGAAAGCGCTTCTGTTCTACCGGCTCAACATCCAACCCGTCTGCGGCGACGATTGTCATCGGGCCGCCGGCAAACTCAAGATGGAAGTAAGTTGTTGAGGAGCCGTCAACGATGCGAAGCCTCACGGTTTCACCGGGCTCTGCCGCAAGAAGCAATTCAGACTTGCCATTTGCAAGAAAATAATCATACGCCACATCCGCGATGTCCATGGCCGGCATTCGCTGAAGCTCCCGCTTGAAATAACTGCCGAGCATCCCAAGTCTGGCTGCACCGAGGATGCTCTGGCCGGTGCCTTTCTCGATCACATACCACTCACTGCCGCGCTTGAGCGTCCGAATCACATCATGAGGATCCTCATCAGTCCAGTCGGAAAAAAGCACAGTATACTCTCTGTCGTTTTTGAATTGACCATGAAGAGGCTCAATGACTATAGCGCCGTATACACCACTCTGCTCCTGCATGCTGGTGTGGGAATGATACCAGTAGGTTCCGCTCTGGCGGACAGGAAATTCATAGGTAAAAGCTACGCCTGGCCCGATTGGTGGAAACGTTACATACGGAACACCGTCCATCTCATTCGGTACCAGCACACCGTGCCAGTGGATGGAGGTTTCTTCGCTCATGCTGTTACGGACATGAATACGGGCGAGATCACCCTCGCTGAAGCGCAAGGTTGGACCGGGGATGCCTCCGTTGATGGTCATCGCCCGGACAGTCTTCCCGGTGATATTAATTTCCTGTTCCGCGATCACAAGGTCATACTCGACGGTTGCCGCAATTCCCCATGTGTGAATGGAAATCATGGCAAGGAAGAGACCTGCGATCACGCCAATTTTGGTGTGCGAATTCATTTTGATGTTCTGCTCGCTTTCAGTTCACTGCTTTTCTGCCCACTAATGATTTTTATTCTTTGCCAGGTCCTTTCCAAACCTTCCCTCCAGTCGTGGAATAAACATCGGCGTTTTCTCCATATATAGCTTATAGCCATCCCCGAAGAGTTTAACCATATCATTTTCTTCTCTTTTTGAGAGGCGGTAATACACAAAAACAAGAACAGGAAACATAAGGGCTGTTATAATAGTCGGCCACTGGATCAGCATACCTATCATGATGACGAACAGCCCTGAATACTGGGGATGCCTCACATATGCATAAGGTCCGTCGGTTACAAGTTCTCCTTTCGCACCGTGTACAAGCTTCCAGCCTTTCCACATAATTGAAAACCCGATAATTACCAACCCGTTACTTATAATGTGGATAACAACCATCATGGTGGCGCCGCCGCCGAGAAAGGCTAGCCAGAGATGACCGCTTGCATGGGAGAATGGATTCAGTGCAGGGTATTTGCTCCCGAGCATGCCGGTGAGAATATAAATCGTAAGCGGAAAACCGTACATCTCAGTGAACAGAGCGACAAAAAAGGCAAGCGTCGCGCCCATGGAGCGCCATTCCCTTTTCTTGACCGGCGTCAGAAAACTTATGAGAAAAAAAGCGAACAGGCCGACGTTGACTACAACAAGACTCCAGATGCCATAAGCAAATGAAATATTTTCACCGTGCATACTACTCCCCCCTCAAACCGTATCTTCTATAAATAAAGTTGTATATCGGCACAAAAACAATGCCGATGTAGGCCCCGTAAAGGAAACTCTCTATGACTCCGAGGATGAAGCCGGCGAAGGAGAGCCATTTAAAAGCCGGGAGTATCATCTCAAGAAATGCGGACATGCCGTGGAGTCTTTCGGGCACAACCAGCCCGTAGAGAACACAGAGAACAAAAGTAAAGGCCGTAAAAATCCCGGACGACCAGCTGACAACTTTCATGTTTAACAGCATCCGTGACCTCCTTTCTTCTTTTCAGCGCTTTTGCCTTCATGGCCTTTGTGTTCATCGCCTTCTTCTTCACCGTGGCCGCCGTGCCCTCCGTGCATGCCATGGCCGAAAAGGTGCATGCCGATGAAGAAAATGAAGAAGAGTATAAAAACCCAGTTCTGCCTGACCCATTCCATTTTAATACCTCCTATTCCTTTAAGATGGAGTTGTAAATAGTTGAAAAAAGAAACCCTGCAATGAGGCCATAAACAGTCATCCAGAAAGCGCTGATAACCGCTCCCCAAACTGTATGACTGTAGCCGGGATGAAAAGGGGCAATAATATCAAAGAATTCCCGCGCAAATCCCGTCAATACAGAGAGAAGTGTAAGCAGGAAACTGCCCGCTCCAATCAATATCGCTGTCGTTAGAGCAAATGCCTTTACGTTGAGTTTCATATGGCCTCCTTTTGTCATTCTTCCGCTGATTTCTACGAACCGAAATCATCTCCTTTCTTAACCGGATCGTTTTCCGGCTCCCGGCTTTCTCCTATCCATTTTTCTGGAATAAAACCATAAAAAAACTGCGATAAAAAGACAAGAAGCAAGAAATAGAAATAACAGAAACTTCAGTGGTATTCCCAATATAGACAGGACAATTATGGTAATTACAGGGATAATAGCGATCAAAATGCTTAGTGGCTTCATATCTTCTTGCCCTTAAGCAAAGCAGAGTTCGTAACAACAGACAGGGAGCTTATAGCCATCGCTGCTGCTGCTATAATAGGATTCAGAAAACCGAACGCCGCAATGGGAATCGCTGCGGCATTATAGAAGAATGCCCAGAAGAGATTCTGTTTTATCTTCTTCATTGTAGCCCTGCTCAACCTTATCGCTTTTACGACATTTCGCAGGTCTTCGCTCACCAGAATAATCCCTCCCGTCTCCTTTGCGACATCAGATCCGCTGCCGATGGCAATGCCGATATCGGACTGGGCAAGTGCCGGAGAATCATTGATGCCGTCACCAACCATTGCGACCACTTTGCCTTCGGCCTGAAGCTCCTTTATCACCTTTACCTTATCTCCGGGGAGTACATTAGCAATAATTCTGTCTATCCCGACCTTTGCTCCTATTGCCTTTGCAGTCCTTTCGTTATCACCTGTGAGCATCACAACTTCAACGCCTTCAGCCTTCAGCCCCTTCACCACGTCTTCCGCATGTTCTTTGAGTGTGTCAGCAACCGCAATCAATCCTTTTAATTTTCTATTTTCCGCCACTATCATTACGGTGTTGCCCTTTTCCTCAAGCCCTGAGATTTGAGCTTCTTTATCTTCCATGGAAATACCGTTGTCTTTCATCAGCTTTCTGTTACCGATCAGCAATTCCTTCTCTTTGAATGAGACCTTAACCCCGTGGCCGGGGATGGCTTCAAAAGACTCAGCATCAGGAAGAGTAAGACCCATCATACTTGCCCTTTTGACTATAGCTTCCGCGAGAGGATGTTCTGAACCTTTTTCTGCTACGGCGGCGGAAAGAACAATATCCTCCTCGGTCCCATCAAAAGTTACTACCCCGGTAACCGCCGGTTCCCCTTTAGTGAGAGTTCCCGTCTTATCAAAGACAACGGCGCTCAACTTTTCTGCCCGTTCGAGATACTCGGCGCCCCGGATTAAGATCCCGAATTCGGCGCCTTTACCGACACCCACCATAAGGGCGGCAGGGGTAGCGATCCCGAGGGCGCAGGGACAGGCAATGATGAGAACCGCAACAAAAGAAAGGAGCGCCATAGTGTAATTTCCGTAAAGTATCCATCCGATAACAGAAGCGAAAGCTACGCCGATGACCGCGGGCACGAAATAAGAGGCTGCCTTATCGGCGATCCGCTGAATATGCGCGGTTGATGCCTGGGCTTCCTCGACCATCTTGATTATCTGGCTCAATGCCGTATCAGCGCCCACTTTTGTCGCTTTGAATTTAAAGGACCCAACCTTATTGAGCGTACCACCTATAACTCCGGCACCCGGTTCTTTCTCAACGGGAATGCTCTCGCCGGTGATCATCTTCTCATCCACCGATGAATGCCCCTCCTTCACAATGCCGTCGGTAGGTATCTTTTCGCCCGGCCGCACGACCACTACCTCATCCACCATAACCGATTCAGCAGGGATTTCGACCTCAACACCGTCTCTGATGACCCTTGCCGTCTGCGGTTTGAGATCAATAAGTTTTCGTATGGCCGCGGAACTCCTTTTTTTAATGATCTCTTCCATATATTTGCCCAGAAGGACAAAAGCAATTATGATTGCGGACACTTCGAAATATACGTTCTTTTCTTCGACCGGCAATACACCGGGGAAGAAAACCACAAAGGCGCTGTAAATATAAGCCACCGATGTGCCGAGGGCTATAAGAAAATCCATGTTCGCCACTCGTTGCTTGATAGCTTGATAGGCCCCGATGAAAAATCCCTTCCCGCCAAAAATCATGATCGGTGTTGTGATGATAAAAAGCCAGACTCCCCAGGAAAACCAGGGAAGCCATGGTATCGGAACCCAGGTCACAACCGAAACGCCGGCCGCGAGGGTCAGAAAGGCTGCCGCTCTGAGAATAGCAAGAACAACGACCCCGGTAAGTGCGATTGTAACTCTTTTTTTCATTGCCTTAAGTTCGGCCTCGGGCGACTCAAATGTTCTCACGCAGGTTTCGCTGCAAAAATAATATGTCCTTCCGCCGACTTCCCTTTTAATAGAGCGATCTTTAGGTATGACCATTCCGCATATAGGGTCTTTTGCCATTTCAGATGTTACCTTCGGAGCAGAAATCATCTCTGATGCAGCGGCTTTTTCTCCTAAAAAAGAGCCCGGATTATTATCAAAGTCTTCCTTGCACGATACCGAGCAAAAATAGTAGGTAATATCTTTATAAACAGATGTTGCAGCGGCATCCTTATCGTCTATGGTCATTTTGCAGACAGGGTCGGTAACTTTCATCATTTTCTCCTTGCTTCAAACTGGATTAAGATTGCACGACTCATTTCTTCATTTCCCCTCTCAGCTGCATATATCTCGCAATGCCGGTGCGCGTTATCAAGCCGATTAATTTCCCGTTTTCCAGGACTGCCAACCTACCCTTATCCTCGTTTATAATTCTTTCAAGCGCCCTTATGGCTTCTTCCTTTTTCGATATCTCCCATTTCTTATCATGAGGGATAAAAACTTTAGATACCGTTATATCATTCCGCTTTTCTTCGGGAACATCCGTAATCTCCTTTAAAGTAAGAATCCCGAGAAAGTCCCCTTTATCCACAACAGGGAAGCCGCCATAACCGTACTTAAGAAAATATTCATGTATTGCTCTGTCTATTGTTATGTCCGGAGAAACTGTCACGATATCTGTAACCATTATATCTTTGACTTTTATACCGCTTAACGTTTCTTGAAGACTTGCCTGTTGATAGCTTGCCTGGGCGGCGCTATGGAGAAACCATCCGATAAATATCAACCAGAGGCCGCCGGGTATCCTGGTAAATATGGAAAATACGCCGAAGAGGATAAAGAAAAGCGCAATATTCTGACCATAATTGGACGCCTTACGTGTTGCGGAAAAAAAGTCGCCTGTTTTTCCCCAAAGGTAAGCCCTGACAACCCTGCCTCCATCCATAGGAAAACCGGGTATTAAATTGAAAATACCCAGCAGGAGATTGACATGCGACAGATAACGAAACAGAGCTCTGGCGATCTGATCTGTAACAAGTTGATAAACTATAAAGAATATCAATGACAGGAGAAGGCTCGAAACCGGTCCCGCGACGGCCATGAAGAATTCATCTTTCGGACGGGTAGGCTCCGATTTCATCTGTGATACACCGCCGAAGATAAATAATGTGATGGCTGAAACAGTTTGCCCCTGTCTCTTGGCGATGAAGGAGTGAGAAAGCTCGTGGAGTCCCACAGAGATGAAGAGGAGGAGCGCTGCCAGGGCGCCGCTAATCAAATATGACAACCCCGGCAGTTGGGGCGCAGCCTGCGGGAAATAGAAAGTGGACAGCGACCATGTGATCAGACCGAATATTATAAGCCAAGAGTAATGGACCCTTATCGGGATCCCCATAAGAGTCCCTATTCTCATTGAACCGGACTGAAACAATTCACTCATTATGTCTATCTCTTTGAGAATATCAGGCAATCCTCACGCCATAAACAATATGTCTGGTCGCAGTAACCGGACCCAGCGGAGCCGAAACAGTCGAAATTGCCTTCATCTCTCTGGATCGCCCGAATGAGTTGTTCCTTTTTTGTGTTTGTTGTTTTAATGCCCTTCGCCTTTGCAATTTTTTTGATCTCTTGAAATTTCATTTTGTGCCCCTTTCGATTGTTTATATTATTTAAAGCATAGCAAAGACTTATATTTATTCAACCTAAACTTTTAATTGTTAGGTCCTTTAATCTCTTCTATATCAACCATTTCCTGACCACACCTTGAACTTTTCCTTTTCCCTTAAGGTCTTGATTCTTCTGAAAGCTTCATAAATAATGTTGTCAGTTCTACGTATGCCGAAATACTGGCGGATGATCATGAGAATCGAAAAAAAGATGAAAAGAAATATCACCACATCGGATGCTATACGTGTCGCCTCCATTATAAATCCAACCATTTGACTGTCATCGCCCATCTTATACTCTCGTTATGCTCTCGTTATGCTTGTAAGGTACTCCTTATAACCTCTTCACCTGTCATTTCACATAAGAGTTAAGTCCTTTTACAAATTGCACCCAGGCATCAAAAATAGTAAATCCAAAAACTTCCCTGAAAGATCGTTCAAAATCATGGCTGTCTTCAATAGCAAGTATAAAGGCTCGAAACTTTTTCCCATCAATAGATTGCAGATAAGCAACAAACATCTCGGTCTGACGGTAAAACATGTGAGGTTCCAAGCCATATCTGTACTGCTTAGGAGGCAGAAGACGTCCCCTTGTGTCAGGCTCAAAATGTTTGCCTTCCAGGATTGCCTGTGCAGCATCGGACTCAGTGACTGCTTCCATGGCGGTCCCTCCTGAGATAAGTTCTGCAAGACCCTCCTTAAACCATATTGGCAAACCTATATTGAAACCATCCTGTCCGAGTTTCTGCTGAAGATATAAATGCACCAGTTCGTGTGTTAGGATTGCCTTGACATGATTATCTGGCGCCTTTCTGACGATTCCTGAAAGGTACACTTTTTCCGACATCATTACTCCCCATTCCAGCTTAGAGACCCCGGTATACGCAGCAAAGTCCTCTTCATTTCTGAAAACATATACCTGAACAGCTCTTACAAACGGACGAAAGAGTTTTTTTTCAATTTTAGCAATTGATTCCGGCAGATATGATGCGATTTTCAGCGCGATATCTTCTGCACCTGTTTCATAAAAAATTCGGCTGTCAGATTTCAACGGAATAAAATGCGCATCTGATTTCGTTACGAGAGGTCCCGGCTGCGCCTGTGCCATATTACATCCAAGCAATATGATAGTAAGCAGTTGAATCAAGGATATTCTCCCTAATGGCCTTGTCATACAATTTGCTCCAAAGCTTCTATGTCTTCCATAGCATCATGATTTTTGAGTTTTTCTGACTTTCCAGTATTATTCTCTATATTCTTCATGTCGCGACGAACATATTTATTGACTCTTGCCCCCCTCTTTCTCTACAAGCCTTTTCATCTCTGCAACCTCTTCGTCGGTTATGTCCCTTTCGTGATGAGTCTTGGCATGCACGCGCAGTTCCCTCACAGCCTCATCAAAAGTCTCAGCCTCTGTAATGTAATCGCAAAAGGGTCCCATCATTCCGGCGTCTCTGCATCTGAGAAGCAATCTTGCCATGAATCTACCTCCTTTTTTCTTAATAATAGTCAACATTTCCGGCACATTTCCCTTCATCGTTTCGGCGGCAAACACCTCCTTTCACAGCTGTTTCCAGTCGTCGATTGCGATCACGCTTTCGAAAAGGAAATCGTTACCGAATCGCGTGGTATCCACCGGGAACCCCGTTTTTGGAAAGAACGATCTGCCAGACGTGCATATATCGAGACCTGAAGAGTCCCGCACAATTTAACAAATAATATCTCCACATGCGGTAAAATCTTTCGTCATACTTTTCCTTTAATTTTTCCCAGCCTGAATCAAAATTCTCAAACCAGGCCATCAAAGTCGCATCATAGTCAGCGCCAAAATTATGCCAGTCTTCTACTGCAAAGAGTCTCTCAATCGAAGCGCTAATCTGCTTCATCGACGGGATGAGGGAATTGGGGAAAATATATCTGTCGAACCATGGATCATTTGTGACCCTGGTTTCTTTATTTCCAATGGTATGTAACAGGAACAGCCCTTCATCCTTTAAACATCGATGAACGGCATCCATATAAGTCCTGTAATTTTTACAGCCGACGTGTTCGAACATGCCGACAGAAACAATGTGGTCAAATCTGTCATTGACATCTCTATAGTCCTGCAATCTTATTTCAACAGGCAGTTGAGTACATAGTTCTTTCCCCAGTGCCGCCTGTTCTCTGGAGACAGTGATACCGACCACTTCAACTCCATATTTTTCCGCTGCGTATTTCGCAAAACTTGCCCATCCGCAGCCGATATCGAGAATTCTGTCTCCGGCGCGCAAGCCCAGCTTCCTGCAGATCAGGTCCAGCTTAGCCTCCTGTGCATCATCAAGGCTTTCGCAATCCTTCCAGTAAGCACAACTGTAGACCATCCTCTTGTCCAGCATATTGTTGAAAAGCTCATTTCCTATATCGTAATGTCTTTCCCCGATCTGAAATGCCCTTGATCTACTCCCTCGATTAACGATCACAGAGCCAAGGATAGGAAAGAGCAATTTCCAATTCTTCTTGATTTTATCCTCCGGTTGGGACGGAATAATTCTGCAGAAGAATTCATCAAGACTCTCACATTCCCACCAGCCGTCCATATAGGATTCACCAAGCCCTAAACTTCCATCACTAAGAACCCGTTGATAAAATTTATCGTTTTTAATCTGAATGTCCCAGGGTTGACTTCCGTCAATGGTAATGCCCGCGGGTGACAAAATATCCTGAACAATTTTTTTTAAATTGTCTGTTTTCATATTGTCCTATTGCGTTAACCCACTATGCCGATTTACCGGCTTTTGATGAGTGGAATTCCTTTACATATTTTTTCTATAGTGCATGCTCTATCCTTTTTCCCATCATCATGTCGTATTTGTTCTCGAATCGCTCCGTTGGTTTAAACGGAATCTATCTTCGAGCAGTTTTTTAAAATGTAATCTGCTTTGCATTTCCCTAAAAATAAGCAAACGAAATGCCAAGCCATTAACTAATTGATTTAATTGATGATTTAAAATGAAAGGCGTACTATTGCGGATATTTTGCCCTGCCGAAAGGGCATATTGCAGAGGGGGCATATCGCAGATTAATAGCAACTATAACTTTATCTAATTTTCCATTGCATAAAGAGCTGCACCCAATGCGCCTGTGATTTCAGGATTATCAGCCACATGGATAGGTTTTCCCAGAGCATACTCGATGAGCTCTTTCAGACACTGATTTTTGGCACAACCACCGGCAAATACGATATCTCCCTCAACAGGGATTCTCTTGAGCATCGAAAGCACCCTGTTTGCTACAAGACGGTGAAGCGCAACGGCTATATCCTCTCTGTTTTCACCCTTAGCTATCAGAGAAACTATCTCTGACTCTGCAAACACAGTGCACATGCTGTTAATCTGGATTTTTTTATTGCTTGTTGAAGTGACATAGCCGAAGTCCTTCATGGAGTAATCAAGGGTTTTCGCCATTATCTCGAGGAACTTGCCTGTGCCGGCAGCACACCTGTCGTTCATCTCAAATTTTCTCACATTGCCCTTCTCATCGAGACTTATAACTTTTGTGTCCTGCCCTCCTATGTCAATAATTGTTCTGCATTCCGGGAATAAGGCCCTCGCCCCTTTTGCGAAGGCCTTAATCTCCGTTATGGTTTTTGACCCTAAGTGCACCTCGAAAAGATGACGACCATATCCTGTAGCTATAATCCGGTCGGTCTCCACACCCCTCAACAGTTCCTGGCACCGTTCAAGCGGGGTGAATGATGTGTCCGCTTTTTTAAACGAGAGCAGCTGTCCTTTTTCAACCAAGGCAAGCTTGATGAAACGTGAGCCTATGTCTATTCCAGCGGTCTTCATGCCCTTCCTTTTATCACCTCGATGAATGCTTCAACACGGCTCTTCAACTGGCCGACATCCTCCATGCTGTAGTCAGTCTCTATCCGCATGAAAGGAACATCCGTTACAGCCTTCTCAGCCTTGTATGCCTCCATCATGTAAGGGGTGCAGAATTGGAGGCTGTAATGGATCACACCCTGCGCACAAAGACTCTTAACGAGGGATTTAATATCGTCCATCCTTTCGTCATTTGGCGTAAAGCATGCGCAGTGAATGCCGAGATACCGCGATGCTATCTTTTCTAACGCCTCGTCAATGCTCGAAAAGTTTTCATCGAGGAGATCACGGTGGTTTCGTTCGCCGACACAGGATTCCTCGCCTACCACAACGGCTCCGCTGCCCTCTATGACTGAGTGGAGTTTCCAGTTCGGGATCGCCATGGGAGAGCCCGAAATAAGTATCCTCGTCGATCCCTTTTCTGTCACGCCGGTACCTTGCCTTACCCTCTCCTCAAGTTCGTCGCAGAGCTTATTTGTCATCTCCGTAAATCTTAGAGGGTCATCGTAAAAAACGATCTGGTTGACCAAAAGGGCATCGAGTCCTGATATCGGAGAAGGGTCAGCAGCCCTCAGTCTGCTCAGCCGCTGAAGGGCTTTTCTTTTCCCATTCACAATAGAGGCAGCTTTTTTGAGGTCGTCCAGAGTTATCTTTCTTCCTGATAATGCCTCCATCTTATCCTTAAATTTCTTCACCTCACCGAGCCAGAGCTTTCTGTCTTCTTCTGACTTCATATTCGGCAGTTCCATGATATAGACCTTTTTTGTTATCTCATTGAATATCTCGTATGCCTTTTTTTTCCCATCACAAGTTGTTTCACCCACTATGAGATCTGTTAACTCTACGTAAGGACATAGCCCTGCAAGCTTAAAGCCCATGAATGCCTTTATCAATGCGCAAGTGTTCCTTGGGATAAATCGTTCTGCTTCGGCTGAACCGACCTCGGCGCCTGCACAAAGACCTACGCATACCCCATCGACAGCAAGTACAAGCTCTTCAGGCACATAAACACAAAACGTCCCTACTATTTTTCTTTTGTTTTTCTTCGCCTCATATATCTCCTCAATCCTCAGACCATGCACTTCCGATATAACGAAATCGAAATACTCCATAGTTTTTGGTCTATTTTTCTGTGAAAGATAAATGCTTTTATAGGCATCCGTAAGTACGCCTAATAACCCTGCATGAGCATCGAGATTGAGTCCGATGTTTACCCACATTCTCGTATAGTCTTTCATAAAACCTCCCAGTTTTAAGCTCTTTTAATTATTGTAACAATAGCAATATCCAATAAATCTAATAGCAAATATCTATATATTCTGGATAATTGATAAGTTAATCTGATAGGAACTTTAGAAGTTTTTTTAAAAAAGGATTGATTGTCGAGGCGTTTTAGAGCCTGCCTATGGATTGCCTTGCTGTCACCCTGAATTTACTTGAGGCAGATGCTTCATATACGCAAATTTAAAGGCACCATTTATTCGAAGGGCTGGGGAATGAGCATACGATCCGAATGCTAATTTAATACAATTTACAATGGCTGAGTTCCCCATATTTAGTTTCTGATGAGGGGGGATAAGGCAAGCGAAGGCGGAGCAATAAATATATCTTGACAGATAAAGTTGACTTGACATATAAAGTTGTCTTAATTGACATCTCTTCTCCCATATGATATACATTGATTTAACAGCATTAATTATGTGCATGGTTATTATGAATTACATGCATAAATGTATCGAAATGAATGATCCGCAAAAGATGACTTATCAATATCTGTCCATTGATTGTTTTCCTCGACAAATTAATTAAAGAAGGGGGTTTTTATGAAAGTCCTTACACGCAGAGATTTTTTGAAGATCTCTGGATCAACCGCTGCAGGGTTGACCGTCAGTCAACTAGGATTTGACCTCACTCCTGTAAAGGCTTACGCAGCTGAACTCACCGATTTCCGAATTAAGGATGCGAAAGAGACCACCACGGTATGTCCCTATTGCTCTGTTGGCTGCGGTCAGATAGTGCACACCGTCAAAGGCAAGTTCGTCAATATCGAAGGAGATCCTGATCAGCCAACGAGCGAAGGTACTTTCTGCGCCAAGGGAGCATCAGTATTCGAACTGGTGACCAATCCAAACAGGTTAACCAAAGTTATGTACCGGGCTCCCTACGGTACAAAGTGGCAGGTGAAGTCATGGGACTGGGCATTAAATGAAATCGCCAAGAGAATTAAAAAGAGCAGAGACACGAGCTTTGCTGAGCATAACGCGAAGGGCCAGGTGGTCAACAGATGCAGCGGCATCGCAGCCATCGGGAGTGCCCATATAAATAACGAGGAAGGGTGGCTTTATCAGAAATTTCTGCGCTCCCTCGGCCTTGTCTACATCGAGCATGAGGCCCGTCTCTGACACAGCTCTACGGTAGCGGCTCTGGCAGAGTCGTTCGGACGTGGGGCAATGACAAATAATTGGAGAGATATCGGCGTTAGTGATTGCGTATTCATCTGTGGGAGCAATACGGCGGAAAACCATCCGATCGCTTTTAAGTGGATACTCCGGGCGAAAGACAAAGGCGCAAAAATTATCAGTGTTGATCCGCGCTTTACCCGCACCTCCGCGAGGGCCGATATCTTTGCACCCATGCGCGCGGGAACAGACATCGCCTTCCTGTCAGGAATGATTAAATATATTCTGGATAATGACATCATTCAGAAAGACTATGTGGTCAATTACACCAATGCTGCCTTCATTGTCGGTCCCAAATATGATTTCAAGGACGGTCTCTTTTCCGGTTATAACCCGGACAAGAGATCCTATGACAAATCTTTGTGGGCCTTCGAGAAGGATGACAAGGGCATACCGAAAAAGGATCCGACCCTCCAGAATGAGCGCTGTGTATATCAACTCTTAAAGAAGCACTATTCCCGTTATGATTTAGACGCTGTTTCTTCTGTTACGGGTACCCCCAAGGAGGATCTTGTCAGGGTCTACGAGGCATATGGGGCCACCGGCAAACCGGACAAGGTCGGGACGATGCTTTATGCCATGGGCTGGACCCAGCATACTGTCGGAACTCAGAACATCCGGGCGGCATCGATGATTCAGTTGCTCCTCGGTAATGTGGGCCTTGCCGGTGGTGGAGTCAATGCCCTGAGAGGCGAATCTAATGTCCAGGGAATAACTGACCAAGCGCTCCTGTACCACATAATCCCGGGCTACATCCCGAACCTGAGGGCTTCTGATGAAACCGTGGCTAAATATAATGAGAAGACGCCCAAAACAACTGATCCTATGAGTGTGAACTGGTGGGGCAACAGGCCGAAGTATCTCGCCAGCTTCCTGAAATCCATGTACGGAGACAGCGCCGTCAAGGACAATGACCTGGCATACGGCTGGCTGCCTAAGCTTGACGATACTCAAAATGCTTCATGGATGTTCATGTTCGATGAAATGCTCAAGGGCAACTTTTCCGGTTTTATATGTCTGGGCATGAACCCTGCATGCAGCAGCCCGAATGCGAATAAGGCGAGGGAGTCCCTTGCAAGACTTGACTGGATCGTTGCTATGGATCTCTTTGAAAGTGAGACGACTAACTTCTGGATGGGACCCGGAATAGACGCAACGAAGGTGAAAACTGAGGTATTTCTCCTTCCCGCAGCTTCCCATATCGAAAAGGAAGGAAGTCTGTCGGACAGCGGCAGGATGGCACAGTGGCGGAACAAGGCGACAGAACCCCTTGGAGAGTCAAAGGCTGACGGACAGATCGTCCACGAGCTTTATATGAAGGTTAAGGCTCTCTATGTGAAAGAGGGTGGCAAATTCCCGGATCCAATCCTGAAGCTGAAATGGGATTATGCAAAAGATGGTAAGATGGATTTCCATGCCGCAGCAAAGGAAATCAACGGGTATTTCCTCGAGGACATCACCGAGCATCCCGTGGATAAGAAGGCTTACAAGAAAGGGACTCTGGTTCCGAGTTTCGTTTATTTGCTTGCTGACGGACGGACATCTTGCGGAAACTGGCTATATTCCGGCAGCTACACGGAGGCAGGCAACATGATGGCCCGAAGAGACAGGTCGGATACCACGGGGATAAATCTCTTCCCGAAATGGGCATGGTGCTGGCCTGTGAACAGGAGAGTCCTTTATAACAGGGCATCGGTAGACCTGAAGGGCAACCCCTGGGATCCCAAAAGAGCTGTTATCAAGTGGGAAATCGGCGCCGACGGCAAAGGCAAATGGGTAGGAGATGTGCCGGACGGGCCGGCTCCTCCGATGGGGCTCGAGGGCGGGAAACTGCCCTTCATCATGAAGCCTGACGGTGTTGGCTCGCTCTTCGGCCCGGGTCTCGCTGAAGGGCCCTTCCCTGAGCACTATGAGCCGCTGGAATGCCCGATAGATAAGAACCCGATGTCTTCCCAGAGGATCAATCCAACAGTTGCTTTGTTCCAGGAATATGTCCACACTACCTGTGATCCCCGGTATCCTTTCGTGGCAACAACATACAGAGTGACCGAACACTGGCAGACAGGACTTATGACGAGATATCAGTCCTCACTCATAGAGACTGAGCCCCAGATGTTCGTGGAATTGAGCGAGGAACTTGCTGCGTTGAGAGGAATTAGGAATGGTGGGCGCGTCCGCGTCTCTTCTCCGAGGGGACAGGTTGAAGCTGTTGCCGTCGTAACGAAGCGGTTTAAACCTCTCAGGGTAGCCGGTCAAACCATTCATCAAATAGGATTGCCGTGGTGTTACGGCTGGCTTGTTCCAAAGGACGGAGGAGAGAGCGCCAACCTGCTCACTCCGACGATCGGAGATGCCAATACCGTTATTCCGGAATACAAGGCTTTTCTTGCAAACATAGAGAAGCTTCCGGAAGAAACACCGGCAAGGAAGGGGAGGTGATAGAAATGACAGGGAAAGGGTTTTTTATAGATACAAGCAGGTGCACAGCCTGCAGGGGATGTCAGATAGCCTGTAAGATGTGGAATGCGCCCTTAGGCACAAAAGGAACAAAGACCTATCAGCGTGGTTATCATCAGAACCCGGAAGATCTTTCCTTCTTTACATATAAATTAGTGAGGTTCAGTGAGGTCGAAGTTGATGGGCGAATGAACTGGTATTTCTTTGCCGACCAGTGCAGGCATTGCATAGAACCGCCCTGCAAGATGGCGGCAGAGTCACTGGGATATAAGAACATTACCAGGGACGAGACGACAGGGGCCGTTTTATATAATCCAAAGATCAAGGTGAAAACCGCAGATGCACAAAAAATAAGGGAATCCTGTCCATGGGATATTCCCCGCGCGAATGACAAGACAGGGATCATGGCGAAATGTACAATGTGCTTCAATAGGGTCATCAATGGTCTGCTTCCCGCATGTGTCAAGGTGTGCCCCACGGGTACCATGAACTTCGGAGATCTCGATAAGATGATGGAAATGGCACAGAAGCGTCTGAATGTGGTGAAGACCATGTATCCAAAGGCAGAGCTCACCGGTGTCGACTATCACCGGGCCATCATTCTTTTTGTCGATGATCCGAAGAAATACCATAAATTCGCCGCTGCTGAAATCATAAGCAAGATGACAAGAATGGCTGCAATGAAGAAAATTTTCCAGCCTCTTCTAAATCTCTCACAACTGGCGGGATAACTAAAATAAATCTTTGCCAATGGCTTGTTTCGAACAGTTTCGAAACAAGCCATTGGGTTGTAAACAACGGATAAGGTACTATAAGCGAGTCATTTTTGAAGCGACAAGAAAGGAAATTGACATGGTAAAGGCTGCTTCAATAGGTAAGGCAATGGCAAGGATTGTGAAAGACTGGAAGCGGTTAGAGGATAAGACAATCTCTCTCGCAGAAGATTTATCAAAAAAGTCTGATAACGAATTTGTGAGAGTAATTTCGGAAATTATCAGGCTTGATTCTCAGAAACACAAGATAGTCCAAGATTTTGTCATTAATCACCTCACGAAAAAGGCTGTTCAACTCACACCTCATGAACTCATCCCTCTGGCCGGAATCATCGACAAACATATTCACGCCGAGGCCAAATCGATGACTTGTGCGAACAACACTCTCGTACACAGCAAAGATTTCTTTGTGAATTTTTTTGTTCGGTATCTTCTTGACGATGAGGTAAAACATCATGAGATGCTCGTCAAACTCGATCAGATTAAAGGCCAGGTGTATCCGTACGGAACTGTAAGGGCTGATTGACTGAGAAACACTATAATCAATATTAATTAATTTTTTTGGAGGGGTGATAAAATGAAAACTGACAGAATTACAAAAGCTCTTTTAACGGTTATCGCGGTACTGCTCTTCATGAATTTCTTATACTCTGCTTTCCCGGTTGGACCAGCTAACGCTGTCAAAGGAAATGAGGAGATAGGAAGATACCAGGTTGCCTCCTGGGCTGCACAATCCGGGGCCTATACCCATCACAGCGGATATTACATCATCGATACAACCACCGGAAAAGTAATCGACAGCAAGGCAGAGGTCCATAGTTCGGAAAAATAGCGAATAATATTATCTGGTATTCTGTGACTGTATCTTCGCAAAGTTCGCCATGTCAGAGCGTATGCTGAAGCCTCGTCCGTTTCGGAAGCAGAGCATTAACTGTAAAAAGGGGGGAACTTCCGGACATCGCCGATCAATGGCATAATTGCTTTCTCCACATACTTAATGCCATTAAATTACTTGGGGCGAAAGTATTCTCTTACCACCTGTTTAGAACCGATATGCAATACTCACATAAACAACATTTGCCCTATAAGACTGATCCTTATATGCCCCGGTCAGAAAGGCTCCGTTTGTACCGGTTGTAGCGGGAACAAACTGATAGCCATCTAACTGGGCGTCACTATACGTAAATTTTTCATAGACATATGCTGCTGCAAGAGAAACCTTTTTTGTAACATTGTATATAAACTTAACGGAATAGGTTCTTAACGTATAGTCATCCCAGTTGGAAATATCAACATTATCTTGTGTGCGGCCCGGTGGCAAAGGGTTGTCGCCAAGATGATAAGTAAAATCCACGTCTCCATTTGATCGTATATAATCGTGCTGCAGCTTCACGGTCAGTCTTTTGGGTATTAGGTATATATCCGCCCCGAAGCCATAGTCATAGCTTTTATTCTTCTGTTTAGCATCCCAGTTAAAAGCTGTAGGCGTCGGCGGTGTTGAAGGATCAAAACCCGACGTGGCATTGAATGGCATCTGGCGTTGAAACTGGGAATATTTCACCTTCTCATAATCATAGTATGCATTGAGTCTGGCAAGTTTTCCAAAAGTATAGTCTGCGTCGATATTGAATTCATCACCTTCGGTTTTCCTCAGCCCCAGTGTCACGTCTCTGTAATCCGTAGTTTTGTGTTTGTACCCGACATTAAAATTAAGGTTATCTATTGGAGAAATATCGACAGAAGCCTTGTATGTATCACTGTCTTTAGCAGCTACATCAAAAGGCATCAAGAATGTGTTAATGAATTCAGGATCGTCCGTGGGAACATCAAGCGCATGGAACTCCGCACTCCTGTGCAGCTTTTCGTACCCGATTTTAACGGTCATAAAATCCAGGCTGCCCCATTTTAAGCCGACTGAATAAATATCATCTTTGTTTACCGGCACATCTTCTCTCTTTCTCTCTGTCCGGATATGATTATAACCGGTGATGAGATACAAACTTACAGGCAGTCTGAATCCAAGCTCAACACCGTAGTCATCCTTCTTGTAGCCGAAGAGACTGTTTGTAAGCGCTTCATCTTCGGCAAGCGTAGTTATCTCATCCGAGTTGTTTTCCCTTTTGTAATATTTATAAAAAACCTTGCCGTCGAGGAAGCTGACAGGATTTGAAGTCAGAACAAAGTTATAATTTTGAGTATCTATCTTTCCGTCGAAAGTTTTATCACTTAGCGTAAGAGGGACCCTGCCTCCGGGAACATTATCCACGAAAAAATCAAGGAGTCTCACTTCCGATGTAGCGCGGGAAGTAGCAAGATTGAGATTAAACTTGCTGTTTAAGGGCAGTTTCACTCCGCCCTTGAATGAAAGCTTATAATAATCATTGTCCGGAGGGAGCGTAAGAACGTCAGTGGTGGAAGCCGTATTTGCAGTCGCAGGGTTGCGGAAGTTCAGATTGTGGTTGTCATTCTCAAAATCGCTCAGGAAAAAACTCAGAGATAAAAAGAGCGGGTTTTTGGTATATCCCGCCTCTATTTTCAGAGTATCTGTAGTGTAATCTACCGGCACGGGCAGCTCTATCGCGATGCCTCCGGGTGTCGTTCCCGCAACGCCAAGCGGGTAAGTGCCATTTTTTTCTTCCCTCGAAATCGAGACATCGAGATAGAAAGGCTTTGTAATATCCAGACCGATACCGCCTCCATAGTTTTTCCTTTTAACCGAATAGTCAAAGGTTGACCATGTCCTGACATCCGTGCTGGGTGGCTGAACCGGGTATGTCAGATTGTTTGTGCCTATCCCTGAATAAAAGGTCCTGGCGCCAAAAGTAAAATTATGCGGAATCTCATAATAATCCAGATAGAACTTGAATGATCCCCATTTACCGCCGTCAAGTTTGTAATGCTGTGTGTCATATCCGATATCTGACGCATTGAAATCAAAATAGTAATTCGAATCATACAGTAGGTGAACTCTTCCGTAGAGGCCATCTCTTATGTCCCTGTACTCATTAAACTTCGCTTCATTGCCTTCGATATCAGAAAGTTTGCCGGTCAGCTCAACATCGGTTTCGATCCTGTACTCATAGGCAAAGGAATAAGATACTGGCACTGAGAAAAGAATCATAGCCAGTAAGATGATACCGGCTCTCACCCCCTTATGCCTTACCTTAACCAATGACTCCCCCTTGCCGAAGGGCCGTTGCTGCCATGGATGTTTGAATGGCAATTTAAACAAGACCTCGCAAACATTCTGTTTTTGCCGGAAGAGGCGGTACCTTTAAAGGTCTCGAATTCCGTATACATAGTCCCCGGATGCCCTATGTCGTTGTGACAGTTCTGGCAGAGGAAAGGCACTTTCTCTGTGAGAAGTTTTGAATGGTTACTTCCGTGTGGGACATGGCAGTTCAGACATTTCTCTTCGACCGGAGGATGTTCCCACATGAAAGGACCTCTTTTTTCAGAATGACATCTATAACACAGTTCGTTTGTCGAATCGGCTTTAAGCATCTTGCTGACAAAGCTTCCCATAGGGTCATGGCAGCTGGAACATTTCATCATGCCTTCTTTTACGGGGTGATGTGACTGCTTATTTGACTGTGACCTGATATCCTTGTGGCAGTTAAAGCATACGTCAGGTTCTGCGGCCTTTAAATATTTTTCTGTCCCGGAGTGAACAGAATGGCAATCATCGCAGGCAACATCCAAAGACTTGTGTTTACTCATATCCCAGGATGCCAGGGATTTTGATTCTTCATGGCAGGAGAGGCATTTTGAGGACCTGTCCTTTGCTTTGACTTCTCTATTGAAGACAACGATCCCCCTGTCTTTTCTCCCCGGGTTGAAAACATGCTCAGATCCCGGACCATGACATGATTCACATTCCTTTTTATTTGCAGGGCTGTCCGGTATCATCTTTTTGCCATGGACGGATTGCAGGAAGGCATCATAGAGGCCGGCGTGACAGGAGGCACAGATTTCAGAGCCTACATAACTCATGTTCACTTCGGCGCTATTATTTCCGGCTGCGTTTCGGTCATTGAGTGCCAATGAGAGTACAAATAAAATTGATAAGGAAAAAACCAGTCTCTTCATTTTCCCCTGCTTTCTAAAATAAATAGGAAGGAAGCACTCCGGAAGATCCCGGTGACCATGCAATTCCATCTTTCGAAAGGAGAACCGCACCGTTAATGCCGACAGCAATAAAAGTATTGTGCCCGTATGTGATATCGTGGAGTTCGGAAACAGTCCCTGATTTTCTCGCTGTCCATGTTACACCATCAGGAGAGGTGACTATTGTTCCGGAAGGACCGACGGCAACGAAGATATTGTCACCATATGTTATCCCATGAAGGTCGGAAGGGCTTCCAGAGGACCTCGATGACCATGTCACCCCATCTGTTGAAGTCAGTATTTTGCCGTTCTTGCCGATGGCAACGAATATACTATTTCCAAAAACTAACTTTTCCAAATAAGAGGGCGTTCCAGCTGATCCTGCCGTCCAGATCATCCCGTCGGGCGAAGAAAGTATCATGCCATTCCTGCCCACTGCTACAAAAGTCTTGTTGCCGAAAGTTATCCCCTTGAGATCAGAGGTAGTTCCCGATGGCTTGGACGTCCATGTTTCCCCATCCGGCGATGTAAGAACCACGCCGTTTCTGCCCACTGTCACAAACTGGTTATTACCGAAAGTTATCCTTTCAAGATCGGAGGTCGTGCCCGATGACCTTTGGGTCCATTCTATTCCATCTGTGGAGGTAAGGATTAAACCATTTCTACCCACAGCTACAAACGCGTCTCCGCCGACAGTTACTCCAAGGAGATCAAAAGTTCTCCCTGTCGAATTTGTCTCCCATGAATGCCCATCCGGCGAGGTATGGATTAATCCCAGGCTCCCAACGGCAATAAATGTATCCTTGCCATAGGTTATGCCCCACCAGTCGGTAATTTCAGAAGACCTTAATGTCCATGTAATTCCATCCGGCGAGGTCAATATCACACTGTGTATTCCTACGGCAACAAACGTGTTACTGCCGTAAGCCACTCCAACAAGATCATAGGGTATTCCGGATGACCTCGCTATCCATTTCCCCCCATCCGGTGAGGTAAGTATCGTGTCTCCGGATCCCACCGCAACAAATGTCTTATTGCCATAGGTGACAGCCCGCCACTCAGTTTTTTCGTATGTCGTAAATTTCCACACTTTGCCGTCTTTTGAAGTCATCATTGTGCCATCCGAACCCACAACGACAAAGGTGTCGGCGCCAAAGGTCACTCCGTGAAGATCTGAAGTAGATACAGGTGATATAAATGTCCAGGTCACGCCGTCCGAAGAGGTAAGTATAGCGCCACCCCGACCCACGGCAACAAAAACATTATTCCCATAGGTTACCGCGTGAAGATTGCCCGATGAACTCGATGTCCATGTTATACCATCCAATGAGGTCATAATTTTGCCATAACCAACAGCGACAAAAATATTGTTACCATATGTTACGCCATAGAGTGTAGACGTACTTCCCGAAATCCTTTGTGTCCACGTAACTCCATCCGGTGATGTAAGTATTACGCCATCAGATCCAACCGCAACAAAGATGTTGTTTCCATAAGTTACGGCCCAGAGATGGGAAGCGGTACCTGCTGACCTCGTCGTCCATGCTATTCCGTCCGGCGAAGTGGATATCGTAGCGCTGACAGGATCGCCTCCCACCACAACAAAGATGTTATTTCCATATGCCACATGGATTGTTTTGCCCACCCCGGGAACCGGATGTTTATGTTCAAATGGATGCTCTACACCTGAGACATACAGTGGGCAGATTAAAAAACTTAAGATACATAAAACATAGCATCTCAATGCCTTCCGAATATTCATCGATACCCCCTGAAATGCATTAATATAAGATTTAAAAAAAGCTCCCATTCAATAGGCAGCGAGTTGACCGATGTCCTGTTACGACGGTGGGTTCGCTGTTGTCGGGAATTTACTGCTTCTCTTTTGACATAAATTTCTCAGGGTCTTTATCAAATTTTTCTTTACAGGCTTTTGCGCAGAAATAATAAATCGTACCTATATATGCTTGTGGCTGCCGGCTTTTTCTCATCAACATTCATATTGCAAACTGGATCTTTCGCCACCTCTATTCTCCTCCATATATTTCTAATGAAGATTATTTAGCCAAATGTTAGCAGAAAAAATAGTGATCGTCAACAGGGAACGAAGGTGTCTCCGTGGCGTAAGCCTAGTTTCCTGCAGATCAGGTCCAGCTTGGCTTCCTGTGCATCGTTCACATTTTCAGCTTCCTTCCAGTAAGCACAGCTGTAGACCATCCTCCTGTCCAGCATATTCCTGAAAAGTTCATTTCCTATATCATAATGTCTTTCCCCGATCTGAAATGCCCTTGATCTACTCCCCTGATTAACGATCTCAGCGCCAATAATATGAAAGAGCAATGTCCAATTCTTCTTGATTTTATCTTCCGGTTGGGACGGAATAATTTTGCAGAAAAATTCATCAAGATTCTCACATTCCCACCAGCCGTCCATATAGGATTCACCAAGCCCTAAACTTCCATCTCTGCTGTGGGGATTCCTTGAACCTCCCCTGTTAAAGGGGGTTTGGGGGATTTATAAAATAATAAACCTTACCTACCGATACCCCGCTGTCTCTGCGGCGGGGAGTCTTCATTCAATTGAAATTATACGGATGAAAAAGACTCTTTCATAGATAATTTGCCTCAGGCAGGATATTTGAAAAGATAAATTGATACATTTGCCCTTACCTCTCTCGGCAACATTAGAGATGATCAAGTGGACGGTTTTGGGTCCCTTAAAAATACACCCACTTCCATTAGGAATATGCCCGACAGGACATGCCCGAATGACTTGCTGATCGCTGTGGGTTATGTCCCCTCTTGATATCTAGGCCGTATTTCAAGGCTGGGCTGACGGTGCAGTTTAATATGGTTGTTTCACAGGCCTTGGTTATCGGCTTGGAAATCAAGAACAACAACCGGAAAGTATCCAATAAAGAAGCCTTAATACAGTCCATCGTCAAAGAGATATCTGGCTGCCAGGATCGATAAGATAGTATGATTTTTATGTTGTTTATTAAACAACCCCTGATTTTAGGGTTAGCGGGGCATTGGTTATAAGTGCAAAAAAATCAATCCCCTTCCAATTACATTTTTTGACTACTTACGGCCGGTATTTACTAAAAACAAAATCAGCGAGTATTTGAGATTTATGGCAATGAAAACAATCATTCTTAGGATCAGTTACAACTCTCTCTTTGGTATCACCTTTGAAGCCTTCAAACCCCCAGCCTCCTGTATCAGCAAATTTATTTGCATCTTTTTGCATTACTGCGACAACTTTGCGTGATCCTTCAACAATAGCATTATTTTTGCTTTTTGCTTCGAGTATATCAAAAACAATAACTGATCCATCGGGGTATGGGGCATCTTTTAGCGCTTTTAACACTTCCTCATTAGCATAGATATGGTGAATGCCTCCGAATGAGTCATACATGGGATGCCCTTTCTGTATAACCATAGACTTAACGTGAGTCCATATACGATAGCCCTCCGGGTATTTAACCAAAGACTTATCTTTTTCTCCGGAAGAAGCTATATGTATGAATAGAAAACTACCGAAGACTACCAACGTCAGCGTAAAAAGTAGGATTTTTTTCATAATGAACCTCCTTTACAATCTTCTTGGTTTACGAAACTTTCATATGTATCAAAACAATACCCTCTATTTGATTAAAAAAGCAAAATCTGTATTACAATGATACTACTTGTTTTCATTAAGATTTATCAATAAGGAATGGTTTTCTATCGGGCAATAAGCCCTCTCATAGAGGCATTTTTCCTAAAAAGTCATCGTATCTATTACCGGTTATACCTTCAGAACCCGGTAGATTCTACAAACGTTCATGCCTTTATCAAGAAACCATTTGAAAATACCCATTTATTTGCTTGCAATAGTGAGCCAGGTTTTGGACAGCAGCCAAAAAGAACAAGATTTCCTTGAGGACAAGCAAAACACACAGATTAATTAGAGGTTCTTGCGAATGTGAAGTTTACGGGGAAGACAAAATAGAGAAGGCAAACGTCCTTAAGCTGTGAAAGACTATTTTCCAAATCTCTTAAACTGAAGGGTTTTTCCAGAAAAATATCAATGTCTTCATTCCTTACTTCGTAGTCATCAACCGACCCAGACATGACAAAAGTTATTGGCTCACACAGACTTTTTGCGGCATTGATGACCTTGTGACCTACTACCCCCTCTTGCTCCTCCACAAGGTCAATAAAAATAATATCAACCTTCTGGCCCGATTCTATATGTAGCTTTATCATACCTTGTGAGACACTTTAGTTTTAGACATACATCAAGTCTAGATCACCCCAGCTTAACGGGAAGGCTAAGCGATCACATCGAACTGATCAAGAGGAGTTCTATCAACTCCTGACTTACGCTTTCTGGCGAAAACCCAAATTTTTTTGGGGCATGCGGAAAAGAAGAGTTTCCCCTACTCTTTTCCGCAAATTTGTCATGTTTTTAATACACGTTACGAACTGCTCATGTATGAGAGGAGCAGCCTATAGCTTCCGTCTCCCATAAAGCAGACAAATTTGTTAAATTCATGATGCATAACTCCGTCTGCATCAAAGTTTAGCCAGTAGCAATCATTCGCGTGGGCGAAATGAAGAATCTTAATGAATTCTGCAGAAAAACCCTCCTCGCGTATCCTGTCGTATAGGACTTCACCTTCTTCTCCTGGATTTGGAACGTTCACGAAAGCTCCATACTTATGCTGAATGGTTACCAAGCTCTCTGCTGTGGTTAATAAGTCCATATCTTTCGGTTGTACATGCGCTGTGCTGCAATCGAGGTATTTGAAAATTCTCTCATGTTTTTCTGTAAGCATTATTACCCCCAGTCTAAATTACTAAGCCTTCACGAACTCCATTTGTGCAGCCCTTCTCCTTCTGGCTTTGCTCTTGAGTTTCAGAATATTTGTGACCAGATACTCAGCCTGCTTCTTATAGTCTTCGCCATTGATTCCGGTTGAAAAGAGAAAACGACCTCCTGTGAGCAACACGAGAGAGCCGTTATGTTTTCGTACCTCTATGTCCCTCCGTCTTACAACGAGTGGATCCTTTTTAATGTCTTTTTCAAGAAGAGCTCTTGCCTCTATTTCCCGAAACATATCTGTTTCTTCTTTCGTTCCCCTAAAAGCAAGAAACTCAGCTATCTCGGGTGATGAGCGGTCTGCAAGTAAAGTGTTTAATATCATCCGTTTCGTGCCTCTAACCCTGTCTGAGAGAAAGCACGAGAAAGGTTCTACAGATTCAATAATCGGTATAAGGGTTCCACCTTTTCTGAGAAAAGAATCCGGGTCCTCGCCTTCGGGAAGAATTCCGACTCCGCCCCTCATTTTCCCATCAAAAAGAATTTTTGCTGTGCGTTGAGATGCGTTTATTCCTGCTTTATCTCCGTCATAGATAAGCATCGCCCAATTTGTATATTTCTTCAATGTCGTGACATGATCCTCGCTGAACGATGTTCCCAGAGGGGCGCAGGTGTTCCTGTAACCGCACTGATGCGCCATAATGACATCCAGCTGTCCTTCAACCACTATCGCATACCCGGCGGTCTTGATTGCGACAGGATCCAGGCCATAAAGGATCTCTTTTTTCCGAAAGATAGCGGTAGCAGAAGTATTCAGGTACTTAGGTTCTTCATCGCCCGTTACTCTTCCGCTGAACCCGAGGACCCTGCCGTTTCGGGTAATAGGAAACATGATCCTTCTGAAAAAGAAATCTTTTATCTCACCGTTTCTTTTCACGCCAAGACCCGAATCAATAATTTCTGCGTCAATGAAACCCGTGCCTTTCAAATAATTGACCAGGGGGACAACGTTTGTGCAGCCGATCTTAAAGTGCTGTATGGATTCAGGTAAAAGACTTCTTTCTTTTGTAAGATACTCCATCGCCTTTTCGTTCTTCTTCAGTGATTCAGCGTAAAAGCCGAAAGCAGTGCTGTTAATCTCGAACAGTCTTGCGTTTGGGTCAGGAGCCGAAGATAGCTCTACGCCTGCCTTCTCTGCGAGTATCCGGAGTGCTTCGGGAAAAGAAACCCTCTCCTTTTCCATTACGAAGTCAAAGACAGAACCGGCTTTATTGCATCCATAGCATTTGAAGGATAAGCTGTCTGTGTATATATGGAACGAGGCAGTCTTTTCTTCGTGGAATGGGCACTTCATGACATAATCTTTGCCGACTTGCTTTGGATGCCCATAGACATCCAATATTGTCAGCCGTTCCAGAATTCTTGCTTTATCCGAAATAGTGTTGTTCCTCCCGGTAACATAACCTACACCACGGATGTTCCTGTCAGTGGTATTGTGAAGCAATGGCGCCCTCCTTTCTCATAGAGTCAGGTCCTTCTTTTTGATGGATTGGTTTCTAATAACTGGGCCTGATTAGATATTACCGTCGAGTTTTACTATCAGGAGGAAAAGCAGGGGGAGATGCTGATAACAGAAAAACCGGCGACTCCCCCCACTTGTAGGCGGATGAGGCTAAAACATTGCCAACTGTTCGGTGAGGGAAGGCGTCTGTGAGACGATCTCGGCGGGAGCAGATGCCTGAACATTTGAGGCATTTACTGATGAGGTTACTAATTCTTCATCAGGAGAGTTGGTTGCCTCCGGTATCTGTACTGTTTCCTCCACATTAGTTTCATTCAGAGGAGTTTCGGCCAGTGTTTCCTGGAAATCAACGGTCGAGATATCTTCTTTTCCGCAGATTTTTATCGCAAAGGCAATCGTTCTCTCACTCTGTTTTGCATACCAGAGCCTTTTAGGTCTGCTCCATCTGAATCCGGCTATACGGAGAGATGCCATGATTTCCTCAGGAGGCTTTTCAGTGAATTTCAACTCAACACCTTCCTTTTTATCATTAAGTCTCATAGTAACATCCATACTCTGAAAAACATGGCCTTTCACATTTGAGTCTTGCAGCCCGTCTGATGGGGAATAGTTCTTGTAAGGATGCATTTCTTTTGAATAAGTATCAAAGCGTATCTCGAATCTTGTTTCAACCTCTTGCCGTCCGTCATATGATCCATGCTTCATTCTGATACCTGTATGCTCGCTGATCAGGTAATTTCCGTGCCCCATCGAATAATTCTCTACGTGCCATGTAAATTTGTACTTGCTTAATTCAGGATATTTTGCGAGTATTGACCTTGCAATCCTTTCTGCCTTGGGACCTTTTTGCGTTAGCCCCAAACAAAGGTCACTCCCTATCTGGCGGTGAGGAGCAAAATAATCTGACTGGGGATGGGAGTCATCGAAAGTTATCTCCAATATAACTGCCATCATTCCTCCCGGTATCATTACTTTCTCAGGTTTTCCCCATTCAGATATAAAGTCATCATGTTCGGAATTTCTTTTTTGTTCCCACTCTTCGTGAATTTTACTATCCTTCTCCTGCCTCGCCCTTGCCTGCTCTTCTGTTTCTCTTTTGTTAACAGTCGGGATGTGCTTTTTAAACAGGAATTCCGCTTTCTGGATAACGTCCTGGATTTCAGTTATGATCGGCGGAAGAAACGAAAGAAATTCATTGAGATCGGCTTTATAGAGTTCAGGATTTTCGACAGCATATTTCTCGCCAATTACCAAATAAGTGGTCTCATCTTCGGTCTTGCCGTAAATACCTCTCAATTCACGGCGGTAAGAGTTGATGCTGAAAAGACGGTCAATCGTCTTAGCTACTCGCTCCGCCTCACGCTTTTTTTGTGACCTGATTTTGATTTTTATATCACTGGTAACAGGAACTTCCCATACTCTCATAGGAATAACTCCTTTCTAAATGGAAAACAGCCGAGGTTTGAAACCTCGGCTGTCCCAAATTGCTACTAATTTTATATAGAAGAACTACTGTGTCTTCTTTAAGCTTGCCTTACAGCACTCACTCTATAGTGAGAGGAGCATTAGAATCATCTGACTGGTGGTGGGCAAAACATATGACTCGCTGATTTCCCTCGGTGGTCATTATTTCCTTCTCAGTTCTAAAAGATTTTCCTCAGCCATTTTTACTTCATCCCTGAGTTTTTTGACTGCCGTGTAACTGACAACGGTAAGATCTTCGGAACACCCGGTATTGTCTTCAGAATCCAGAACGGCGGTTGCAGCACCTAAGAGTTTCTTGATTTCTTTCATTTACATCAATCTCCTTTCATGCATGAAAGCTATGCTTTCTTTGACTATTTGAGAGTTAGGCTGCGAGTTTGACGGTTTTTGACGCTTTATTTCTCAACTTGATCAGCATCTTCCCTTTTTGTATCTGGATACTGGTTATCTTTGAGATGTCAACACCAGTAAGGTTAAGTCCTTTCAGCAGATCATATTTGCTGTATGCTCCGATTACATGCATAAGATCCCTGTCAATTTCCTTGTCGAAAGATTCGCGCTGGGTGTCGTAAGTGTCACAGTCAGGATCGTCACAGTACAGAAACCGGTCGAACATTGCGGTGGTTATCTCATGGACATCCCTTGGATCTTTTGTATAGAAAATCTCAGCATCACTCCATCCTCCGACAAGGGCCAGAATGTCGGTCTTCTTATCTCCACAGATAATCTTATTCGCCTTAGTCCAGGTATAGTTTTCTCTCGCAGGCTTACCGTCGAATATGATCTCAAGAGAGTATTCTTTATCAATCACCTTGAGCCAGGACGGATGTTTATGGGGCAAAGATACAGCCTCAATGGTTCCTTCCGGCAGAACGAGACAGTCAGTGTCTTCGTCTAATCTATCTGTCTCTTGCCCTTTGCTATCCTCCGGGCTTTTTATGGTGACGGAAGACACTATTTCATTTATCGGAGAGGACTCATTCACATAAACTATTCTTTTTGATTTACTGCTGCTGTTCCAGGATTCGACAGGGTAATGCGGTTCATCAATATGGACGTAGAATCTCTTCAGCATGTCCATTTCGTCCTGTGTAGCGATACACTCCATGGCCTCCATGATATTGAGAACTTTGAATTCGTCAGTTTTATCAGTGTCGTTGAGGTAATCGATGCAGTATTCAGCCGCCTTGTCCCTGACAAATTTATAAAACGCTTCGAGCTTCTCGTCTTCCTTGAGTGTTGTTCGATAGGGAAGCACCGGGGTTAAAATCGATCCCTGTCTGACATCAACGTAGACACAAGTGTAATAAGTTGAACATTCAATCGGAATGCCGTACCAGACAACAGCCATCTTTGATTTGAGGCCTTGTGGAGTTTCCGGGAAATGAGAACCGACTACGATGTAAACATCATTCCCTTCGTAGGACGTTTCTATGACATGATCCCGATTTCTGTTTACACTGTCGCGCAGGTTTTCTTTTTTGAGTGACTTCCCATTAACAGTGATGTCCAATGGGAAGTAGCGCAATGAACTATTCACATTCTGCATGATGTTCCCGGCTATCTCCTTTTTCAGCATCGCCCTAAGGAAAAAGCCGTCTGTTTTTTCACCAGGATTGATGTTATCGAGGATGTTCTTCCGGTAAGAAGCAGACTCGAGATATTTCCTGCAGTCAACGGTAATCGTGCCGAAATTGCTCTGAAAGGTCACCTCAGTGGAAATGCAGAGCAGGAAAAACAGACCCCACCCTGCCGGGTTTTGTGCAGATTCAACTGCTGCACTCCAGTCTGATTCGGCAAGGATAAAGATCGCTTCAGGACAGTCACAACCTTCCCCGTTGTCCCAGGCGGTAAGAACATTATCACTGAGTCTGATATCAAGCAGGCTCGCGTCTGCTCTGGATGCATTCTGGGCGAGTTCTATGAAAATATTGGAGGGCTTGTCGAAAAAATAGGGAAGCTTCTTGAAAAGCCTGTCTTCATTAATTGACTTCATAGTGTATTTCTCCTTTGGATTGACTTGTTGAATGCCGAAACTTCAGAAATGTTTCGGCTTTGCTATTGGAATCTATATGTGGCTTGCAATTGATGTACAGGTGAGGCCTGGAAACAAGGCTATGACAGTCGCATCGGCATAAGAATGCAGATATGATCCTGGCTGCCGTTGTTTGTCACGATCACTGGAGATATCGCGTCTGCAAAAGAAAGACTTACCTTATCCGTCTTAAATGCGGAAACAGCATCAGTAAGATAACGTGAATTAAAGCCTATCTTGATCGGCTCATTACTGTACTCGATGTCGACCACATCTCTTGCTTCACCGAGGCCGGGGTTGGATGACGAAACGGTCATTGTTTTCGGCTCAACCTTCAACAAAACGTTATTGGATCCCTCTTTCGACATGATCGAAGCCTTCCTTATGGCTTTCACGAAAGAATCTGTCTCCACATGAACGACCTTGTCGTTGCTGTTCGGTATGACAGATTCGTAGTTGGGATAGTCCCCATCGACAAGCCGTGCCATGAAATCCACTCCGCCGGCAGTGAACAGTATGTGCTGACTGCCGATGCTGCAGGATACGGTACCCTCCCCTGCAAGGAACTTCTTAAGTTCCGAGGCGGCTTTTCTCGGGACGATGACCTTCTTTTCAGCTCCCTCTGAAAGTTCTAACCCCTTGTTAATCAGGGCCATTCTGTGCCCATCGGTAGCAACGACGGTTATCAGCTTCCTGTCAGGCTTCATGTGAAAAAGGAGGCCGTTGAGGGTATATCTGGTATCACTTTCTCCTGAAGAGAATATGGTCTTCTCGATCATCTCGGCAAGCTCTTCATTCTTGAATGTGAGGTTGCTTTCTTCGTCGATATTTTTCCATGTGGGAAAGTCCTGTGAAGGGAGACATGCAAGCTTGAATTTACTATTTCCGGAAAAGACACTGAGCCATCCGCTCTCAGCTGACTGCATGGTTATGTCGTCCTCTGTTTCCTTTACAATCTCGAGGAGCTTTCTCGCCGGGACACAGATATCTCCGGCTTCATCGACCGCTGCTTCAAGTGGTTCCCTTATGGATACATTCAGGTCCGTTGCTGTAATCGTAGAGCCGTCTTTTTGGGCGTTGAGCAGGAAATGGGAAAGTAAGGGCATAGTGTAATTTTTCTCGACGATATTCTGAATCAGTGCAAGTCTGGAGCGAAGCTCATCTCTTTTTACTGTCAATTTCATGTTTTTGTCCTCCAAAAAATTGTTTAAAATACTTTCAATAAAGATATTACCTTCGGATACTGTATTGCTTATATCGTGGCGAAGTTATCTTCTCCGTCTTTTTTTCTTCAGCAAAGGGAGCAGTCTCTTTGCCTCCGCATCCATAGCAATGTTATACATTCCCTTTTTGATTTCTTTTGGCAGTATTATTCTTAATTTCACGCTATTTACCTCCAATTGAACTGTTATTTCCCGAAAATCCTCCAGATTATGAGCGGCTGCATCGATTGGTCTCCACCTCCTCTAATATCTTTTGCTCTACCGCGTCCTTATCTTCGGGTTCTTCACCATCCCAGACTATTTCCCTGTCAGTAATGGGCATACCTCCCACGCTTGTGATCCTCGTTTCAACTATGCAACTAAACTCTTTTCCATCGTCATTGACAATATCGACAGGAGTGGTTATCACATAACTTTCTTCATCGCGATTAATTATTATTTCCATTCCAAAGTCTCCTTCCTGAAAGATTTCGACTGTTACCGATTAAGCTCTTTTCTGGATTTTGGAAGTCTGCTTATGAAGTCATTTCCAAGCAAACCGGTGGGCTATTCTTCTTGCGGGGTTGATTGACGTATTTTATTTATCAGTATCTGACGAAACTTCGCGGACAGACTCTATCTCATAATCTGCGTCGTGCTCTGAAAACTCGTAATCACCTGCTTCATTCAGTGCTTTCTGTTCAGCCTCGAATTGAGACTTTGCCTTAACTCTAATCTTTCGTGATCCGTAGGCGATCCTGACCACTGCAACCTCGAACTCGCGTTCCTCAGCATACTCTCTGAGCCGGGGCTCAATAAAGAGTTTTGCTATGGCTATAGTATGGTCGCAATAGTTTTGTTCTGCATGATCGAGGCAATCACACTCAAGGCAGATGTTGCCGTCTATGTGCTGGACTTCTACCGTATAGATCCCTTCTCTGTCATCTACCTCATACTCTTCTTTCTTTGAGGACCTGACATTGTTTATGGAAAAGTCTTCTATTCTCCTTCCCGCTGTCAAACCAACCAATTGTTTATAATCAAGCGCGGCTTCAGCCGATTTCTTCAGCGTCAAACCGGCTTCGGTCGTGGAAAGGTCAACAGCGCCGTGAGCAACGGAAAATTCCTTGGTAATGTCTTTCCCATTGCGAGCAAGCGTCCCATATACAGCACAGTCGGTATTCTGCATACCAAGGTCAGAATGTACCAACATGTATGTGCCGGACTTCTCCAACTTATTTTTCTCTATGAGGACCCGTATAACATCATCTGCGAAATCGTTATTGTCGCAGAGACGTTCCTCAGTTTCGGGATAAAAGACAAAGATATAGGGAGCATAGAGTTTTTCGCGCACATAGATCGAAATGTCCCCGTACTTTGATTTTCCTTCCGTGATTTTTATTAAGCCTTCTCTTTTCAACTTGCTGCCTCCTTTGTGATCAGTTTATTAGCTGCTGTTTAACCCACATCGCACAGTCTCATCATGGCTAATGACAGAACCCTGGGTTAAAAGAGACTATGTCTTTAAGACCGGATAACTTCTGTTTATTGAGTGAAAGAAATGTGTAAAAGATTGGAAGAGGGAAGTAGTGCTATATGATAATGATGATCATGCGGCTTTTCTGAGTGCCCACACTCCCCACTCGACGTTTGAGGCATGTTTCTGGAGAACCTGACGAACTTTGGCCTGCCAATGAGGATTCGCTTTTGTCTTTTCCTGTGCTTTTTCTGCAACGGCAGCATATATTTCGCTGAGATTCGCTTTACCGCCGAGCTTCCTGAGCGTCCATTCGACGACCGCTCTCCAGGTTGCATTGCTCAGCGCAACAAGTCCCTGACTTGTCTTTACCGCTGCGTCAAGAAATCCGAATACGAGCCTGTCCTTCCTGAAATTCAATAAATATTCATGGACTATGGGTACAAAGCGGCCTGCGTAAGTGATTTTGTCGCTCATGCAGTTATGCTGCTCTTTGATTACGACACTTTCGAGTACACCGGGACCCATTTTTATGAGGTCGGCCTGAATCGACCAAAAACTGTTCCGGCGGCGTATGTCTCCGATAAGGACTGAATAGTGCCCGTTGCCCGCCAGGGAATCATAGACGTTATAGAGGGCTGACTGCAGCTTGTCCAGGAATTCTTCAGGGCTGTTACAATGTGAAAGATCGTCCGGATGGGGATTATTCCCCCATACCGAACCGCTGTACTTGATGATGTCATGGTATGGGGGATGAAGAAAGAAGTAATCGGGACTCTCTTTGATTTTTTCAATAAGACTGTCGTTTATAATGTTAAACCCTAAATGCAGGTCGAGCCCTACGTACCTTATACCCAGCTCCTTGCACACATCGCCTGTCGTGCCGGAGCCTTGCATCGGATCACAGCATAACGCTGGACGAAAATAAAGGAGAAGGTCTTTTATAAGCCTTCCGGATGTATTGCCCCGCCACCTGGGATTACCATATGGCCCCCTGTCCGGATATGAAACAATTGATTTCACGTATTGCCTCCTTTCTATTGTTGTTGATTCCTCAAGGACCTGATATCAGGACTTCTGGATAGACATCTTCAGCGGCTGCCTCTATACTCTGCCTCTCCGTTGCGTGTTATGAAGTCCTTGATCACATTTGCAGACCAGTCAGCGGGAATTTTTCTTAATTGCCTTATTTCGGTCATTGAATAGCCGTACTTCAGCAAGTAGTAGCAGATGGTCACCTCCATCATCACTGTGTCCGGAAGTCGTATAAGCGGAATATAGAGGATATGGTTTTTGCTGTTATAGGAGGGTTTATTGACCATGGCAAGCTCATACTTCGGCTTATTCTGGATATCGGCGTGACCACTGAATTCGCCGCCCTTTACCTGCTTTATGTGCTTGCATTCCTCTCGTCGGAATTTCCAGACCGGGCAGCTGCATCCATAGTTTCCATCTCTGTCGATTGACACAACGTAATAAGAAGATCCCGTCGAGCTCGGGACATTCCAGCTTTTAATCCATTTACCCATTGTGACCCCTTAAAAGAAAGAGGACTCCGGCGCAACTGATACCGGAAGTCCCCATGGATTGAGTAAGAGTAATAGCTTAAGGCAGATAGAAAATTACTTTTCTACTGACTACTCCTTATGCTGTCTGCGGCTTATGGATGATCAAACGCCCAGGGCATCTGCGCAGGCTTCACATTGCCATGACACTTTTTATTTAAAGGAAGAGGAACGCATAAGGTTGAAAAGCATGAGGATGATTTTGAGATAGAGATAAGATGGCACGAGCGATTTTTGAGGCCTTATTGCCTGGGTAGGATCGGGGAACTATGAGGACACCGTGGTGAGGACGGCTTTCATGAAAATAAAACTGAGTGAGCATTAGAAAATCGTTTCGATTACGCGTAACAACGCAGCGTCGCTGACGCGCAGCCTCGTCAAGAACCTCCTGATCTTCCGCTCCGGAGAGGCCAAGTTCTCTGATATGGACGGCGTCAACGCCGGCGGCCCTTAGGATTGAAGCAATTTCTTCACTTAAGTCCTCATCAACAAGAAACCTCACCGGTTCTTCTCTTTTGGCAGAGAGAAGCGTCCCTTGACAACCTCAGGAGTGATAGCCTCATTGCTCTGGATAAGCTCGTTGATTTCCTCGGGGTAATGCCGGTAGTAGTTGAGCGCTGCGACGAGTTGTCTTTCCGTGAGATGAGGCAGAGCCTTTTTCAGTTCTTCGATATTCTCATCAAGGATTTGATATTCGTAGATGACCTCCCAGACCTCGACACCTGTTCCGGCAATACGGGCGCGCCTGCCGGAAACTCCCTCCGAAAAAATAATGCCGGGACAGCGACGCATTTTCAGTGCCTCTTCAAGCAGTTCATTCGCGAGTGCGTTGGCAGGTCTGTTTTTACGGATTTTATCGATTTCCCGCAGTATCGGCTCTTTGATACGGAAACTGCGTTGTACCGTTGACATTTGTAACCTCCTGTGATTCTATGTATTACAGTATATCACAAATAGGCTATTTGAGGTAAATATAAGGGTTGAAGAAAGATAACAACAATTATTATGCGCACTCCCCTGCAGGCTATGACCGTGCGGACAAATACCTTTAGAACACCATATGCTTGCATCTTCAATCTTTTATCGAAATGTCAATACCATCTGTGCTCTGTCTTCCTCTACGCTGTGAGTTTGATTATCTGCCGCCACATGGTAAGAAGAGGCACCTGGCAAAAGAAGCTCAGATTTCTTCTTTTTGTCGGTCCCTTTCGATATGGCGCTTGTTTCTCCCATCGCTGCACTAATGCGGACATGCTCTTGAAACTCTTTGAACATTTGACCGGCAACAATCAGGCGCGCCTCAGCCGCGTGCGCTGCAGCGTCAGGAATGTAGTAGTAAGGCCGGTCGTCTCTCGCTTCCACGGGTAAAGCTACCCAGGGAGCATACAGGTTCATGTTGATGAGGGCTGCCTTAATGACAACAGGGTCAATGTCGTTTCCATAGATGAAGATCAATTTGTTGCTGAGGTACATTCCAAAGCGTCCGCTTCCCAAGCACGGGTCCAAAGCTGTCCTGAATATGCCTTTTTCATCGGTACCGCTCGCTGTCATTGCGGTCATGAACTGCACAATGCTTTCAGGGGTCGGGTAGAAAGCATTTCTGTTCCAGTCTCCGTTCCCTTTTCTCTCAGCAATGATATCTCCCCAGTAGTCATGAGGGGTTTCCTGTAAGAGGCCCAACTGAAAATATTTGTAAAGCCACATATGCTGCTCTTCGCTCAGCCGGGGGAATTCCGCGCCGGTCTGCCCCAGCCCCCATAAAAGCCATTCCATCAGGATCTGTAAAGCATCCCACGCTCCTGTCCTGCAGGCAATGTAATCAATCGCTTTTTCGATATGCCTGCGGACAGCAACTACCTTGTGATCACCTGAGGACGGAATTAATTGTATCTGCGGCAGTTCTTCATTCGGTATATGCCTGTGCTGTAAGCACCGCAGCCAAAACAGCCATCTCGCATTATTGAAAAGTAAATCCCCGTTTATGAGATACGGGATGAGCCATCCTCTGTAGACGTTGTATTTCGTTTCCAGAAGCCTTTCATCGCAATCCGACATAAAATCTCCATTCAGAACTTTCGAGTTCTTCACTTTGGGGTTTTCTTTTATAACTACGCAGCTTTCTGCAGTTCGCATTGATTGCCGGCCTTGCACAGAGCATCTGACAATACGGCTTCCACGCCTGCTTCAGCGGGAACCGGCAAATAAATCACGGGAAAGCATCCTTTTTTGCAGTTCTCTTTCAGGATTACGACAACTCTATCGCAGGTACATTTGTCTGACCACAACTGTGCGACATATCCGTCTCGTTCGTATAAATCCTGCGAGTCGATATCCCATCCCTTTATGTGGTCACAGAGCTCCATAAGACGCTCGACACCCGGCGAAGATTTCTTTTCTGACCCGGTTGCGAAGCCTTCACCATGCCTCACGCACCGCAACGCCACGAGATCGTGCAGGCACCTGAACAGCTGCGCTACGCTTTCCCTTAAATTCATCTTCGGATATGTTTTTTCCATGGTCACCTCTTTGTTCAAATCGATTTGGAAGCGTTAAAAAAAGAGACCGCAGGCGTTTTGTTCCGCCTGCGGTCTGATATGTGGTCTTCCGGAATTACCTACTCTTCCCCTGTATCATCTTCCGGATCTGACTCTTCTGAACAGCATGCGACGACAAGGTCCTGTCCGCAGACGACTTCACGTCCCACAAAGAATCCTTTCAGCTTGCCGTCGAGGAGCTTCTTTCTGAAGGTTTCGGGCCTGATCTTCCTGCCGCTGTACTCTTCCGTAAAAACTTTCTCGATCAGAATGTCTTCCCTGAGCCCGTAATAATATTTGACGCCCTTATAGTCTTTTACGTCATTTCCTTCGTTATCTTTTGTTGCCGTTTCCACATAATGTGTCGATATCGCGCTCCTGAAGAGCAACCCTGTGGTTTTACCGGCACTTTCGACCGCACCGTTTCTCGGTATACAGCCCTCAAGGAGAGCAATGGACCTCGTGTTGGCACGTACAATTACTGCTACAGGTTCTCCTGTCATGGGGCAGCAAAGGGCATACAAAAGAGGATATTTGTTTCCGTCGACAACAAAAACCCTGTTCTTTGCGTCTACGAATGTTCTTTCATTCATAGCAGTAACCCGAACTCCCTTATATCCGGAAGTTCATCTTTCTCCATGGCGTATACTCTGAACTCGGTTGCTATGTCGTGGAAGACCTTTGCGACGTTTTTCAGGGAGCTGTGCCTGACTTTCTGGCTCAATGCCTCCTCTATCTTATGAAGTGCGTCTTCCACGTCCTCTTCACCCATGAAGTTCATCGTGCGGGTCTTCTCGATAAGACCCTTGAGGCTTTTTACCGAGGCGCCGCTGAGGGAAGATCTGGCTCTTATGGACTCGAGGACATCCCGAAGAGTGGTGAAGATCGCTCCTCTCAGGTTCTGTGATATGGAATCCATGAGACTATCGATCTTCTGCTTTTTGGAATCCATTATCCTGGCTACGGTGTCCCTGTGCATCTGAACTTCCATCTGCACTTTGTCGATTTCGGCCTGTGTTCTGGCCTGCACAATTCTGGCTTCTCTCCTTGTTACCTCTGCTTTGAGAAATTCCTCCTCTACTTCGGTGGGAAGCGGGATGTAGTAGATATTGTCTTCATAGTAGAAGGACCGCTCTATCTCCGCAGCTGTCGGTATCTGGTTCTCAAGGTTTTCCAGAAAGCCATTGACGAAGCCATCCTCAGTCCTGCTCTTATTGGTGCGTTCATAAAGTTTCTTAGCGGCGTTCCTGTATTCGCCGAGGATTTCATCCTTCAGAAAGGGGATATCCTCCATGAGCTGAAGCTTCTGGCTTTTGTATTCAGACTTGAGCTTTTCATTTCCCTCTTTCCAGTTGGAATATGTTGTATAGGGGCAGAAACAACCCCACGGCGTCTGAAACGTGAACCTGTAAAGGTTGTTCCTTGCCCTCCCCTCGATGCGGTTGAAGAGCAGGAGAATTCTCCTGGGAATAAGAAGCTTTGAGCCGAGATCATAATATTCATTGACGAATTCCTGGAATTCGGCATCGGATATCTCGTCCAGCCCGAGGTCCTCCTTGGTTATTTTCCTGATAAAGCGGGTCCTGCCTATGTGCAGGTCGACGATAACACCGCGTTTTACAACCTCCGCTGCCCAGTCGACTTTGCGCTCTTTTATCCTTTCGGGTGATTCGCCGATCTGTTCGGCAACTGCCTGTACCATATTCACCTCCCGACCGCAAGGACCCATGGAAAAAAAATGGTCCTTGCGGATCGTTTATCTTTTATTCAGATCTTTTATCTGCTGCTTATTCGACCAGTGCCCGTTCGTATACCGGGGAGTCCTTCTCTTCTTCGGTGCGGGAAGATTTTGTCTTCGGAGATTCCTTTCTGTAGAACGAATGGATAAGGGACAGGTCATTACATTCCCTGATCGCTGAGGCAATCATTCCTGCCATGTCCTGAGCCGATGGTTTTATCAGTGAACTGGCTTCTTCAAGGTGGGGAAATTCGACTGTTTCGCTGCCCGCGTCCTGGGCGATCGCGTATGCCTTGCGGACTATGGCGCTGATGTCCGATCCGACGAGATTATGGCTGCTGTCCCAGGAGGATTCGTTCATGCCTACGTCTTTCAGTTGTTCAGGGGCAATATTGTGCTGTATGGCTTCTTTTCTGAGCGCGCCCATGAACGCACCGGGAGTTTCCTCCGGAGTCGGCGGCAGGATCGGGATTTTTACGTCGAAGCGGCCTGTCCTCTTGAGGGCAAAATCGATGTCTTCGGGTTTATTCGTCGCGGACAAAAAGACGATTTCACCCCGGTAGGATTCGTCGGACATGAATTCGAGCAGGCTCTTCATCTGATAGTTGGTAACTCCGCTGTCGCCGTGATTTCCGCGCGAGATCGCGGTGTCAAGTTCATCAATAAAGACAATCACGGGCCTGATCGATATGATCGCCCACTTGCCCTTGTCCGTCTTTTCCTCGGAAGCTCCTACCCATCTCTCCTTCATCCTTCCGATGTTCCATGACACAAAATTCATCCCGCATTCATAAGCAAGGGCCCGCGCGAGTTCTGTCTTTCCGGTGCCCGCGGGCCCCATAAAGAGAATGCCCTTGGGAACTCTCCTCAGATCCCCTGCCCTCACCGCCTTAATGACGTTCTTGTCCAGGAACGCCTTGACGTGCTCATGACCCCAGATCATGTTGAATCCATATTCTGGCTCCCATATCTGAAGTACATCCTGAAACTCGGCCCGGATGATGTCGTTCTTCCTGTCTTTTACAAAGGAAAAGGAGATCGGTTTGTGCTGGAGTTTGGCCCTCTGTATGATGTCGACGATATGCACCTTGGCAAGTCCTGCCGTTGCCCTTGCCATATAGGAAGGGTCGAAGTCCTTGTCGAACTTTAACGGTTTCTGTCTGCTCCTGTAGGCGACCAGGGTTTCGTCTATGAACTCCTGCCTGTCTTCCGGTCCCGGATAAGGTATCCCTATGGATTCGATCCTCGCGGATGGCTCACGCAGAAGGGAGTTCAGCCGTGACAGGGCGCTCGTAATGAGGACTACCGGGTTTCCCTTTCTCTTTATTTCTTCCTCGTCCTTTGCCCATTTCAGGACCGAGACAATCGCTGTTCTGTCAGCCTCTGACAGGGACGACATCTCGCCGCTCGGGAATATGCTTTCCGCGTAATCCACAATCAGCGCGAAATGGTCTTTCTTCAGCGCCTTCCCTATGAGGTCGAAGGCAGACAGGGGATCCCTCGGTATCTGACCGCTATAGAGATTCACGAGATCGTCATTTACGACTGATGAAAAAAAGTTCTCGTCCGACTTGGTGGGGAATGTTATCCCGTCCGCACGGTCATAGATGATAATGGACTTTCTGTTTTCGCTCATGCCCGTGAATCTCTGGATAAGGAAATTCTTGAGCGATGTGTGCTTGCTGGCATAGTCGAATGTCGCGCCATAGAAGATAAAGGTATGAGCGATGCCGGCCGCATACTTTTCTTTCAGTTCTTCAAATGCCTTCATGTGTCCTCCTTGGATTGGGATTCTTATTGATAAAAAAGAAAAAGGACGCAGGTCGCCTGTTAACGGTTTCCTGCGCCTTTTCTTAACGAAAATTAATTTGGCTGCGGATAAGTTGATCAGATTGATCGCAGATTAATGAAATGGGGATCAGTTCGAAACGCTCTGGCGGGGTGAAACGGAGACGCCTGCCTTGCGCTTTTCTGTCCTGCTCTTCGCCTTGACGCCGAAATCTTTCTCAAGTATCCTGAACAGCCTCTGGTAATCGTTCATGCAGGCTTCGCCCGCATAGCCATTCATATCGATGGTAAGCTTTCCTGTATCGTCTGTTGTGCTCGTTATCTGTTTCATTACGCGCGCACCCCCACAGTTTTATTTTTGACTCCGTAGTCGCCTTTGGTCTCGGTCACCCTGAAGCCCATCTTCCTCAGGGTTTTGGCAAAGGCTATGGAAGAGTAGTTTTTAAGCACGAGTCCCTGGATCCTCCTGCCCATCTCACTGTTCAGATGGATATCCTCTCCGACAAACGTTATTTTCCCGTTTGCCCCGACTATCACGCCGACTTCTGTATGCCCGGCCCTTATGCCGAGAACTGCACCGGAATAATAGCGCACCGTATCCACCTCAACCCCGTTCACCGTCGTACAGGCAACCCTGACAGCGTCCTTAAGCGTATCAGGGCATTTTGCTGCCACTTCTGTTTCAACAACTGCTTGTCTGGACATGTTTTCCTCCTCTTATAGTTCTCTTTTCAGTTCTCCGGTTAATGTAGCGTCTAAAAGGTCTCTGACAAAGTTTCGGATATTGATCTTCTCTGTCTCTTCAACAGCCTTTCTGTTGATCGCCTGAAGTATCTGTATCTTGCGTTTTTCCACCGTGTCGTACATGCGCTCCTCGATCGTGCCCGGAGATTCCATATAGATCACATCGAGAAAGTCGTACGATGCGCCGATCCTGTGTGCCCTTTTGTAGAATTGCCAGTGCTGGCTGTATGTCCATGACGGATCCGTAAATATCACTACCGAGGCTTTATTGAGCGTTACCCCTTCCCTGACAGCGCTTCTGCTTACCGCGAGGACCTGGGGCGTCTGATATGTTTTGTCGCAGAGAGGGCAGATCAGCTTTCCGAATTCATCCACAAGCGATATGTTGCATTCAGGGCAGACATCCTGGAAGAGAGCGATAATCCTGTCCGCAGTCCTGATGGGGACATTTCCGTCGATCCTCTCCGTGCCCGGAATTGCTTCGACAATCGCATCAAGCATGTCGAGCATTTCGCTGCCGATCAGTATCTTCTTCCCCTGCTTCAGGTAATTCCGAACTTCCAGAACCAGCGCTTTCAGCTTGGTGCTTTCGCTGATGTTTTCGTTGTCAATCCAAGGGACGCATGCCGCGCGGCGCAGAATCCACATCTTGCTCAGGAGATCAAGTTCGCTTGCGTCCTTGCCGTTTCCCTCCAGCCATTGAAGGACATTCCGGGAAGCGCCTTCATAATTCCGTGTTTCCTCCTCTGACATCGGGATTGAGAGACGTCTTTCCCTTACAGGAGGGAGTTCGACATCCGCGGACACTCCGTAATCGTCTGTTTCCCTTCTGATCTGGACAGGGTCAAGGAGTCTGTGAACAAGGGCAATTTTCGCTTTGTCTTCGTATCCAAGCCTGTCCATGAAATTCTTTTGGCTCGTATAGGGAAACATCACCCCTTTGCCGAACAGCCATTCCAGCTGGTAATAGATATCCTTTCCCAAATCCGCTGTCGCGGGGGTTCCTGACGTAAGGTAACGGTACTTGGGCCTGAGCGACAGGGCATATCGTGATCTGAGGGCACTCCGGTTCTTCACTGCCTGGCTTTCATCCAAGACGAGCATTTTTATCCGCTTCTTCAGCCTCCTCGTGACGGGAGGCTGCCAGGTCCTGGCCGAATACCCGCAAATCCTGCAGTGGTAACCGGGATTCTTTTCATTGCCCAGCCTGGAGTTCAGTCCGGTCTTCTTGCACACCGGGCAGAAGGATCCCTTTGCAGTCGTATTGCAGACGGATATGGAATATCTGACGTTTGTGCCGAACCGTTCCTTTAGCTGGGATTCGGCCTCATCGTAGGAGATCTTATTTTTCCTGTAGCTGGCGGCTATGTTGTTGATATAGCTTTCGTCCGCATTACTCAGGGCGACATCTATGACCTTTATTCTTACCCTCGTACATTTTTCCTGCTTATGCCGGTATCCGCATTCCGGGCATACCACATAGTCCCGGAGTTCGGGCCCGGGGAGAAGCATATTGTAGGAGATGATCTTTACCCGTGCGGGATGAGAAGCGTCCGCGGTGGTGTGCTTGTCTCTTTCAATGCCTTTCAGCATCAGCTTTCTCATGCCTCTGAGACCCTTGTAGTCTTCCGCCCTTCCCTTTACCTTTGGCTTCAAACAGGCTTTTGATGCGCGGGGTCTTTCAAGAATGATCCAGTCCGTCATTCCAAGGGCAGAAAGTTCATTTGCCCACACGGTCCTTACGAGCCTTGGTAGAACCGCTACGAGAGTTGGTTTGTTTACGATATGGGATGTGAGCAGAGAGATCCTTGTTTTGCCTAAGCCCATGTTATGGGTCAGCATGCAGGTCTTCCGGAGAGCTGCGAGTGCTGCGTCAAACTTCTGATAGGAAAAGGCCTTCTCTCCTTCGAGCAATGCGAGTCTTTTCAGAAATTCCGCCTGAAGATATCCGGGCACATCGCCATACTTCTCTTTGTAGTAACGGGCTTTGCTGATGCCGGCCCAGTCTCCGGTCCATCGTGCGATATTGATCTGTTCGGCGGTTCTCTTCTGTACAACTTCAACAGGGTCATCGTAGAGGGTATTAAAGGGCTCGAATATGGGGTCGCGTTTGATGTTCCCGACTTCCTCATCCAATTCCATTACATTCCTTGTTTCAAACACGTTTACTGACCTCCGTTACGTCGACTTTTAATGTGATATTCCTCCTTTTGTATTCTTTTCTGAGATCGCTGATCTTCTTTTCCGCATCCGGAGAAAAGACAAAGCTAACGGTGCTCTCCTCCAGTCGCCTGAATTGATCGTCCTGATCCCCCCTGACAAACTCAATTATGTTCAGGGTATCGAGTTCGGGGATATAAGCGGCGCCGCTATGGTTCAGGATCGACCTCTTGACTGTGCCCATTTCACTGTTACTGAAGAATCTTCCTTTCCTGTCTATCGATATCAAGAGATCCGGCTTCTTCCTGAGGGCTAATCGTCGCTTGACAGGCTTTCGGTCTGCTTTTGGCGGTTGCTTCGGTGGGTCTTTTTTGCCCTGAGCATCATGGAAATCGAAAATATTAAGCTGTTGCAAATACACCTCCTTTGGGATTTAGATGGTTCTTGTCTCGGAATTCCGGGAATTAATGTGCGGGGCAGGAACTGCAGTCGGCGTTTGTGGGATGTTTCGACAACACCTGCTTCATAATACGTTCAGCGTTTCTCACTACCTGACCTATGCTGTCGAACATGATATTCCCGCATATAGACTGGTGGTGAGGACATATGGAAACATCTCCGTTTACATCTATGGAGAGGTTGTCCCATACATCGTAAGGCTTCTTGGTACATTCAGCAGGTGCATGGAGAATATTGTTATCTCGCTGGCTGATATAGGTCTTATGATGCAGTGCCCTGCCCAAAGGATAAACAACGGCATTATCCATACGGCTCCATACGACATTCACTCCCTTTCGTCTGAGAAGTCTTCCTGCTCTTTCAATAGCGCCTTCACTGATGAACTTTCTGTGCCATATATCGTTGCTTATGCGTACCAGAAAATTATCGAATCCCAGTGTTTCACTGAAAGTTATGATGGCGTCATCGATGTCGCCGGACTTGTTTATCCGGGATCCGTTAGTCACAAATCTCATTTGCTTCACAGCAGAAGCGATCATTTGCATAAAAGTCCGGTAAAGAGGATGCAGGCTGGGCTCACCACCGACTACATTTACTGCTTTTGCCCTGTGCATATAGGGAAGAGATTTGACAAACACTTCTTCAGGCATGTGCTCTCCTTCAGAACCGCAGGACCACATGCAGTGAGCACATCTGAAGTTACATTTTCGGGTGAGGATAAGTTGGATCATATTCACCTCTTGGATATCATGTTGATAATTGGTTACCTGTCCTTCTTTTGTTAACACTCCGGGCATGCTCTAATTTTATTGCGGATTATTCCTTATAATAAAAGTCAGTATGAATAACCAAAACGCGACATTGCGTGAAGGGGGATAAGACAAATGCCAGGTGCATATACTCATATGACAATAGTAGAGCTTATTACTTCAGGAAAATCACTCAATAACATGAAGCTGCACAAAACGGGTCGAAGTGCTCTCATGGCGTACCCTGAATTTTGCAATATGGGCGCTATAAGCCCTGACTATCCTTATTTAAGGCTGGCAGGTGATAGTGAAGAGGCTGAAGAGTGGGCAAACGCAATGCATCACAAATACGGTACACAGACTGAAGGGAACATCCTTCATCTCGGTATTAAGTATGTCACGCAACTGACGGGTGATGAACAATTAAAATGCTTTTCCTGGTTCCTGGGCTATGCCTCACATGTAACAGCCGACGTAACTCTTCACCCTATGACTAACCTCCTCGTAGGAGATTATGAAGCTGATGGCAACGCCATGGAGCACAGGGTTTCTGAGATGCATCAGGATGTCTATATTTACAAGACCCGTCTGGACGGTGATGTTCGTAAATCTGAAAAGATCAAGAACGTCATAGGAACATGCACTGATCCGGATAACAAGAATAGAGTGGATTCGGCCGTAGAAAGGATGTGGAGGTACATGCTATCAAACGCCTTCCCGTCAATACAGGCTGAGCTTAATCCGAATATACACGGCTGGCACGGCGCCGTCCAGTTCTTCCTGGAAGATGTCGCTGAAGAGCTCTCATTTATTCCTTCCCGGCATATACGTGAATTTTTTGAAGAAAAGGGAGTTGCGTACCCGCGCTACGAGGATGTGAAGCTCGGAAAATATATTGGAAAGCTTCAGACACCTAAAGGAACGAAAACCTATGACCAGGCATTCGATCACGCGAAAAGAAATGTCTCAAAGGTCTGGAAAATAATTTCAGACGCTGTATTCACAGAGGACAACCTATATGAGTCGAAACTGAAAGTGTGGAACCTGGATACAGGCCAGGAGGTAAATACACCCAAAGTTATGTGGGAGGACATGGTATGAGGCAATTTAAAAGTCGTTTCATATTATCGCTTGTAGCAGTCACTCTTTTGTTCGTGGGCTGTATCCCGGCCATCAAGAGCGCAAAAGACTATGAAGAAATCCCTCCGATACTTTCTATCCTTACGAATAAGGCGCAGCTTGCCATTGAGGAAGGGTATTCTGATAAGGGAGAACAGGCTGTTTTCGATTACATCGAAAAGAAAAACCCAAATGTTTTGGAATGGTTTAAGGAAAACAATTACAGGCTAAGAGTTGGCGTAGTTGCTGATTATGCCGTGGTTTTGGTGTGCGATGAAAACAGACCTGTTTTTGAGGATACATATTGTAACTCTGGGTTCCCTGATAAGGACCATAGAAGCGATAACAATCTACGACCTTGTGAAATAACTATGACAATCGAGGAAGTAAAGGAATATTGTCAATAGATCTGGAGGATACTTTTCATACGTCATCTGCGATCCCATATAGTCTCCTGCCATCCTGAAATAATGCCGTTGTCGCCGCAGACAGGACAGTACCATTTGATATGTAATGCGTTTTGCCAATCAGGAGAGGCAATGATTTCTCCTGAGCATCTCTTGCGTCCCGGTCGCCTGCGACATCTTATTCCGCTTGCAATAGCAGGAATATTATTCTCAATCTGCGAAGTTACTGCCTCAACAATACTGCCAAAATAGTCAGCAAGACGGGCGGCGGGCGGTGGCAATTTCGAAATAGTACCATCCTCATCAAGAAAATGACGGATGTCTGTTATCCATGAACCTCTCATAATTCCAGAATTATCTCCGACAGAGAACGCTTCGGCACATGGTGAACTCCCTTTTCATCCCTCCAGTACTTTATATCGTTGTTGCTCACCTCTTCGAGAACAACGGTTTCTCTTCGTGCTCCGAGCGCGACAACAAGGAGTATTTCATACCGCTCAGGGATGTTGAGGGATTTACTCAATTTTTCCCTCTGCACAGAACCTAAAATACAACCATTGAGCCCCTTTTCAGTTGCTCCAAGGAGAATGCTCTGAGCCGCTATCCCGTGATCACACCCAAAGCTTTTGGTGATTTCCATATCGCCGAGGATGATTATGTATGCTGACGGCCTTTCTCCTTCCTGCGGCCCTAGCCAGTCTTTCAGATATCCTGCCCACGCAAGACACGGAAAGATGAGGCTGTTCTTTTCGGGAGTGTTGGAGATGATATATTTTAAAGGCTGGAGGTTAGCTGAAGACGGGGATAAACGGGCAAGATTTATCAGCTCCTGCAATGTCTCTTTTTCTATAACTCTGTTCTCGTAGAATCTGCGGTAACTTCTGTTCCTCCTGACAAGCTCTTCAATCATGGGTACCACTCTCCTCTATGCTGTTTTTCTTCAACGCGTTTTCGACAAGCTTTCTTTTCTTCGAAGGAATAACCTTGCCCTTCAGGGACGATACGGGGATTCTTTCCCTTGAAGCTCTTTTGATCAGTTTTACAGTCTGTTTTTTCATTTCCGATAATAATGATGGATTTTTGTCCGCACTACGTAAATGGAATTTTAACGAATAGCGGTGATTTCTTGAAAGTATTTTTTCATCTCTTTCCAACGATAATTCTTTCACTTGTAGAAAAAATACTGTCGAATTGAGAAAATTGACAAAGCTGAAGCCCCGGCCCTGTTAGAGCGCGGGGCTTCAGAAAAGAGTTCAGGTGAGACTTAGAAGGGTTCGAGATCAGTGGTTTCTTCCGGGGGTATCTCATCGCTGTGGGCAGCAGCTCCACCCGATCCATCCCTCTTGGGCATGAACCTGAGCTCCCTCGCCACGATTTCCATCAGGCTCTTTTGCTGACCGTTACTCTCCCATCGCCTTTCCTGGAGTCGTCCCTCAACCAGTACCCCATTCCCCTTCAGGAGATATTTTGAGGCTGTTTCAGCCTGTCTGCCGAAGGTGACAACCCCTATAAACAAGGTATCGTTTTCGACTTTGTCGCCTTTCTTGATTCTATTGTTGACAGCGATCCTGAAGCTGCTGACCGGCGTACCTTGCGGCGTATATCTCAACTCGGGATCTTTTGTGAGATTTCCAATCATGATAACTTTGTTATACATGTAGTTCCTCCATTTTTAATTTAATATTACTGTCCGGATTTCCCTATTCTTCGGCCACATGCAAATCGTGGTCGATAATGAGTACACAGGAAGATAAAACCATCTGGATAGACAGAAGTCTTGCAGCAGACTCTTGAAGTTTAATGGTCCTACAGACTGTTAAGGAAGCGTTTTAGGATTGGTATATAGTCTCTTGCGCTTCGGACATCGAAAGCGTGCGCATGGTCTTCACAACCAATACCGGGCATATGTGGTAATTAAAGATTTTCATAAGTCGCTTTCGTCTTTTGAGGCAGCTTTTCCACAACGCGATCGATCAGGTCACCCGGTCTGATCTTCAGGGATTCCGATAGCCGCAGGATGCTTTTGAGAGACGGTTGCCGCAAACCGCGTTCAAGCAGAGAAATAAATGTGCGATCCATGTCGCTTGTCAGCGCAAGTTTTTCCTGAGAGATAGCAAGCTTGTTTCTTAACTCGCGAATGACAAGGCCAAATGCGGCCTCCGGCTTCAATTCGCCCTTTTTCTTCATAGCACTCTCAAGATTACATAGAATCGCAAATTAGGTCGACGGACTATAGTCTGCAAGAACTGTAGAAATCTGCTAAACTACCGAAATTTATAAACCCAATAGCAAGGCACGGAAACATCACCGGGATATAACTGACAGGCAATACTTGCGATATGGGAGACGGGCGTGGAAGTACAGAAGAGTTTACTCATTGTGGATGATTTTCAGCCCTTTGCAGAGATACTCCTGGATGCGGCAAAAAAACAGGGGCATGATGCTATTTGCGCATTCGATTACGACACTGCAATGAATATCGCGAAGGAAAGAAATTTCGATTGCGCTCTCCTGGATTATTCATTGGGAGACGAGAAATACACGGGAATCGACATAGCTCAGCATATCAGAGCAATCAGCAAGCGCACAAAAATAATACTGATGTCCGGAGAAACGAATAATGAAACCCTTCGCCATATACAGTCATTTATCGGCGACGCAATAGATCACTTTATCAGAAAGCCCCTTTCCGCAAACGACATTTTTCAATATATTTGAAATGCTACCCGCGTGAGCGATGTTTCCGGGTGGGATTTGTACGGAACCTCCTTTCATGTTATTTCGGCATACCTCCATAAAATATAATAATAAAGCATTGTATATCAATATGTTATATACTTTGAGTTAATCTTTTTGTTGAATATTGAAATGGGCTTCGTTTGTGTTAAGCAGCGACTCTTTTGAGGGCTTCTTTTTTCTCACTCTGGAGTTGGTACTTGTCCTGACCATTGAGTTCCCTGTCTTCCGATATGCTTTTCCAGACGAGTTCGACGGCAGCCCTGTCTTTCGGGTTCCTGAGGGCTTGCCTGTACTGCTCGATCTTCTTCTCCCTGCCGTCATTGTCATTTCCATTGCCCTGCGGTGATGAAGTGGCGTTCTCTGTCCCATCTTTATTCCCCGTTGTCCACAAATCGGCCTGACAGGATGTCCTTGAAGCAGAAGCAAGTCTCGTTGTCGTGTCAGAGGCGAGCTTCTCTATCCCCTGTTCCACATCTATGCCCAGGACGTTGCCGACACAAAAAAGACCAAAGACAGCCTTGCTGATATTAGCCGTAACGTCTTTATCCCCTCCAAAAGCGCTCAGGTCCCCGCTTAATTCAATCACGTCCGTTTGACACATCAGCGTCATAAGATTCTTGCGAATCCTATCGAGATAGAGCTTTATGTTTTTGGGACCTGCCTTCGTCTGTAAAACTGACAGTTTCTTCAATTCTTTGAAATCCACGGATTCTCCTTTCTCTATGATTTATGAACATGCACCCTTCGCGCATTTCTTCATAAGCAGACAATTACCCAGAATTTCCCAATTACTCAGCCGGGAAAAAATTGAAAGGGGCTTAAAGCAGCATTTCAAGCCCCTTTCTAACGCGAGCTTTATACAAGTACCTCGACCTTGCTTGTGGTCCCTTCTTTCGTAACGAGAATTTTCTGGTCGAATATGTCCTTGAGTATCTCCTCATGAGCCATTAACATCCCTTTTCTGAAGACGCGGGACTCGACCAGCTTTATGAAGGACTTCCCGAAGTCTATAAGTCCCTGTTTATCAAGTCCTGCAGGCTCATCAATGAGGAACGTGCTTATTTTCACTCCTGCCTTTCTTGCAGAGAGTTCGGCAAGGCCGACGGCCAGGGCAAGTATCTGCCGTGTTTTCTCGCCGCCGCTGTACAGCTCGATAGGTCTCTCACCGGCAATGTCCGAGACTATAATATCGAGGGTGTCCCTGACATTCTTATTGCTCTTGTTCGCCTTCTCTGTCCTGAGTTCAAGACGCATTCCGGTGGTACTGATTCCCTCAAGGATCCTGTTGGCTTCCTCTTCCATAATAGGAATG